>Ga0209629_10004227_pt1 | contig 10564 bp, 12 predicted proteins | sample TergutCu122P5_FD_187286 | JGI IMG/M metagenome (GOLD analysis project Ga0209629, IMG submission 187286) | Cubitermes ugandensis P5 segment gut microbial communities from Kakamega Forest, Kenya - Cu122 P5 (SPAdes) (version 2) | ecosystem: Host-associated > Arthropoda: Insects > Digestive system... | reverse complement strand
GAGGCGAGGAATTAGGTGAATTTCAGCACGATGACTTGATTTTGGTCATTTTGACGAATGGAGATTTCTACACGACCAACTTTGAGTTGAGCAATCACTTTGAAGCAAATATCCTGCTGATCGAGCGGTTTGATGCAACAAAAACATGGACAGCAGTTCTTTACGACGCGGAGCAGCAATATCCTTATTTGAAACGGTTCCAACTCGAAGTGAGCAACAGGAAACAAAACTTCTTGGGCGAAAACGCAAACAGCACCTTGTATCTATTGACAGATGAAACGTATGCGCGGATTGAAATTGTATTTGGCGGCAACGACAGTTTCCGGGAGCCGCTCATCATTGAAGCAGCGCAGTTTGTCGGTGTGAAAAGTTTCAAAGCCAAAGGAAAACGCATCACTGCTTTTGAGATTGCTACCGTCAACGAACTGGAGCCGGCGCAACCGGAAGATCAACCTTCTGCCCGGGATGATGAAATTCCTCAAGTCATCGAAGATAATGAGTCTCAAGCGGATGAACAAGGTAATGACGGTAATGATACTCCGGCCGAAACACAAGTTGACGCCCCAATCCCCAATGTTGAAGACAGGAACACCTCCGTAGCCTCTCAGGTCGAAACGCAAGTTGACGCTCCAATCTCTTCCGCGAAAAAAAAGAAACCGGCAAAGCAGCCGAGTCTTTTTGATGATGACTAAATTTGAATATATTCTTTCAATACGTTAATTTACAACACTATATATCTTTTAAGTAATGAAAAATACTTGTCTTCTCGTATGTTGTCTCTTTCTGTCATGGCCGCTTGCTGCACAGACTGAAACAAACCGTCCCTATGCCGTCAACGAAGGTACGATGATAGGGGTAGGCGGATACCATATCAAGAACACTTATTTATCTCCGGTAACTTATTCAGGCACAGGCGTTCGCATTGTCAATGAACGGATGAAAACGGTCGCTTCCTACGACTCCCGCCTTTCTTCTTTTCAGTTGATTGACATTGATTTTTCTTCCGTCAGTAATCCTGCCGGTTCAGTGGGTGCGCTGGCCGGATTTGTTGATTATACGTTTGGTTATCATTACCGTTTCCATCCGTTGCCCGGTTTAAAATTGCTGGCAGGAGGCTCTGTCAAGGGGATGTTCGGGTTTGTTTACAACACGCAGACCGCCAATAACCCGATTGCCACTCACATTGACTTGGATTTAAACGCCTCAGTCATGGGTATTTACACTTTCAGAATTAAGCATTATCCGCTGACGTGGCGTGTCCAAAGCGACATACCGCTGACCGGCGCACTTTTCACTCCGGCTTACGGACAGTCTTATTATGAGATATTTGGTTTGGGAAACACGGCGGGTGTCGTGAGTTTCAGTTCGTTACACAATAAATTTGTGATGCGGAATTATATTTCGGTCGATTTTCCGGTCTGGAAATTTACGATCCGTTTGGGCTACCTTAACAACCTTTACAGAACTGATATCAAAGAGATACAGACAAGGTATACATCACATAATCTGATGATTGGACTGGTTAAGGAATTTATTTCGTTCAGTGGGAAAAATTTGACAAAAGAAAATGGATACCAAAGTGCATACTATTAGTCAAGCGACAAACAACGAACGACGAACAACGATGGTTGCCGGAAAACATACTCGTCCAAACATGGTTGCCTGCTTGCGGCATGTCGTATTTGCAGCCATCGTATTTGTCTTATTGACTGTGAGTTGCTCAGAAAGCGATCACTTTATTTCAAACCCGCGCACTAATTTCGAAGCGCTGTGGAAGATTATGGACGAGCATTACTGCTTTTTCGACTACAAACAAGTGGACTGGAATGATATTCATCAAAAATACAGCGCATTAGTAAGCGACACGATGAAACAGTATGCGTTGTTCAACGTGCTTGGCAATATGCTTGCCGAATTAAAAGACGGACATACCAACCTGATTTCATCATTCGATGTGGCGCGATACTGGTCGTGGTATGAAGATTATCCATCGAATTTTAATGCCGAGATTCTCAAGTCGTATTTAGGCACCAACTACCTGATAGCCGGCGGCATGAAGTATATCAAACTATCTAACAATCAGATTGGTTATATCTATTACGAGAGTTTTTCGAATAGTGTTGGCGAGAATAACCTTGACTTCATATTTGATTATTTCAAGGATTGTCAGGGGCTGATTATTGACGTCCGCGAGAATGGAGGCGGTTCGCTGACGTATTCCGACCGCATTGCTGCGCGTTTTCTCACCACGAAACTCGTGACAGGGTATATCAAGCACAAAACAGGTCCCGGACATAACGATTTCTCGGAACTTTACCCGATAGAGTTGTCGCCCTCTAAACGAACCAGATGGTTGCGTCCTGTGGTAGTACTCACTAACAGACACAGTTTTAGCGCCACAAACGATTTTGTCAGCAAGATGAAAATGCTCCCGCAAGTTGACATCCTGGGCGACCGTACAGGTGGAGGCAGCGGCTTGCCGTTTAACTCGGAACTCCCCAATGGATGGATTGTCAGATTCTCGGCTTCTCCCATGTTAAATGCTGATAAACAAGACATTGAACACGGCATCGATCCTGATGTCAACGTAAGTCTCACCCCCACCGATATCGCCAGGGGACGGGACACACTGATAGAGGCAGCCATCAGATTGATTTATAGCAAATATTTGTAGTTTTCAGCTTTCAGACCATAGTTTTCAGTCTCTTAATTCTTAATTCTTAATTCTTAATTTTTAATTTAAAAAAAGCGTTATCTTTGCACCGTTTTTGCGGCTGTGGTGTAATTGGTAGCCACGCCAGACTTAGGATCTGGTGCTGAAAGGCGTGGGGGTTCGAGTCCCTTCAGCCGCACAAGTAAACATTGAAAATTAAAGCAAAATCCTGTAATTCGCTGAATTATGGGATTTTTTGTTTGGGAGGAAAGTGTATTTTATGTCATTATACTGCATCTTTTGGTTTGCTTAATCGGTGGACTTGCCAAAACAACATCCAACTCCACCTTTTAAGATTTTGATAAGTATGTTTATTCATTATTATTCAGCATTATGCACTTGAAGAAAAGACGCTATGTAACTAACTTTGCGGCATGAATTTTTAACTAAAATAAAGGAGTTTTATAATGAAAAAGAAAACGTTTGCAATTCTGTTCTACGTGAAAAGAACAAAACTGTTGAAAAATGGGGAAGCCCCTGTTTTTATGAGAATTACAGTGGATGCACTCAGGGCTGAAATAAGCATCCAGCGAAGTATTAACCTGTCCGAATGGATAGAAAAGAAGTGTTGTGCAAAACCAACCAACCCTAAAAACAGAGAGTTGAATCATTATCTGGAACATATCAGACACAGGCTGTATGAAATCCAAAAGGAACTGGAGAATGAAAACAAGACTGTTACTGCTGAACTGCTGAAAAACAGATATATCATCCATCCATAAGCGATTCGTTTTTGAGATTATTCTGCAAAAGTAATAATTCTTTTGCAGATATTCTCGCATTTGCCATGAAAAAATTTCAACCAAAACATTGCCGGCATGGGCTTAATCCATTTTATAAGGGTACAAAGATAGCAAAATTGCTGAATGGCATCAATCACAACCTGCCCTCATCGGCATAACTGAAATAGCCTTCTTTAGAGATTATCAGATGGTCTGTCAGTTCTATATCCATGATTTTGGCTGCCTGCCTGATTCTGACGGTTATAGCATCATCTTCAGCACTTGGCTGAGTATTTCCTGAGGGGTGGTTATGAACTGCAACGATGGCGCTTGCATTTGCCAGCAATGCCCCCTGCAATATCATCTTTATGTCAACGGTGGTCTTGGATATGCCACCCAGAGACACAGTATTGATGCCCAAAACATGACTGGATATGTCCAGCAGCAAAATCCTGAATGATTCTCTGTATTCAATCTGTTCCCAACAGGTCAGCATCAACTCATAGACTTCTGCCGATGATTTTACCTTTATCTTCTTTTTTCCTGTTTTGTTTGATTCATAGCTTAGCCTGACCTCTGAAATACTGTATAAATCATTCATATTCTTACAGTTATTAAAATTTCCCAACATAATGGAGTAATAAAAAGGGTTGGCATGACTGTCATTCAATAAACCATCTGTAACCATTATGACCTTTCAGAGCCTCAGAGATGCCTCCAATAAAATCAGTGGCATTGACTGACCTGTTGAGAAATGTATCAAACCATACCTCTTGTATGGATGTCTACCACTACGTCAAAAAGCGTAGCATCTGTTCTGCTGGCAATTCTCAATGCCGATTCATTTTCTTCTTCCATACTTAATTGTTTTTATGGATTTCCAAAAATCTTTTCAACTCAGCATCGGTAAGATACATTTTCTTACCTACCTGCGTGAAACGCATTAATCCTGCACTTTTCCACTTATGCAAGGTACGTGGGCTGACATGCAGCATCTCTGCCAAATCTGTAAAATCATAGACCTGGTCTTTGCAGGTCATTCCTCCACTCTTGTGGAGGTCTTTCAAGATAGCAAGTACTTCGTCTTGCTTCTTTTCCAAAAGAGCTAATTTGTCCTCTATTGTCATAATCTAAAATAAAATAAAAATATGGGGGCAAAGGTAAGCTGACAATAAAAGAGGTTTGTAAGGAGAAAAGAGAGAAAAAGAGGGAGATTAGGGAGAATTATACTAAGCTCGGTAATAAAATGCGATACAAATTTGGTACTTTTAAATAAAACCATTACCTTTGTAGCAAAAAGGTTATGTTGCAAGTAATGATAAGAGAAGAAGATAAAGCGGTATTTGCGCGAGAACGCTACGAGCATATTCATCCGCGAGTGTGTCAGCGTATGGATGCTCTGCACTTAAAGGTGAAAGGTTTTTCTAATCATCAGATATGCGATATATTAGGTATTTGTAATAATGCACTTTTAGGATATTTCAAGATGTATAATGCGGGCGGAGTTGACGAATTGAGAAAGATAAAATTCAATCGTCCACAGAGCCAATTGGTTGCATATAAAGATAGTTTAGAAAAATATTTTACTGAAAATCCGCCATCCTCCATATCGGAAGCGGCGGCAAAAATCAAGGAACTGACGGGTATGGATCGCAAAGAAACCCAGGTTCGTAAGTTTCTAAAATCCATTGGATTCCGTTGTTTACAAGTTGGCGTTGTACCGGCAAAAGCGATGACAGAAGAAAAAAAAACGAACAAAAGGAATATTTGGAGAAAGAACTTCAACCTCGATTAGAGGAAGCCAAACGGGGAAAACGTATTGTCTATTTTGCCGACGCAGCCCATTTTGTGCATGGCGCTTTTATCGCTTGTGTTTGGTGCATTGTCAGAGTATTTATTCCAACGCCTTCAGGTAGAAAAAGATACAATGTATTGGGAGTGACAGATGCAATAACTCACAACTTTATATCGGTATGTAATACAACGTACATTAATCACTTATCTGTAATAGAACTGCTTGAAAAAATACGGGAAATACATAAAGACAGTGTTATTCCAATAAGTATTTTCCTGGACAATGCTAAATATCAGGTATGCAAAGCTGTTACCGAAAGGGCTGCAGCTCTGAATATTGAACTGATGTTTCTGCCGGCGTACAGCCCAAATCTGAATTTGATAGAACGTCTTTGGAAATGGTTGAAAAAAGATTGTTTGAATTGCAAGTATTATAGTACGTTTTGTGAATTTAAGGCTGCAATAGATAACTCTCTAAACAAAATAATAACAGGGCAAGCTCAAAAAGACTTGGATACACTCTTGACATTGAATTTTCAACTATTCTAATAACTCATTTTATAAACGAGGTTAGTATAATACCGTTTATAATTACCTTCATGCTTTGGAAGGAGCATTTATATTATACCGGGTGCCCCGCTATGATATTAAAGGAAAAGAAATTTTAAAAACTCAGGAAAAATACTATCTCGGCGATATTTCGCTTTTATACGCCACCATGGGTTTTCGCGACAGAATGATTGCGGGCATTCTTGAAAATATTATTTTTCTTGAAATGAAACGACTTGGTTATCACGTTTTTATTGGGAAAAGCGACACAAAAGAAATTGATTTTGTTTGTGAAAAGAAAAATGAGAAATGTTATATTCAAGTTGCCTATAAATTAGAAAGCCAGCAAACGATTGAACGTGAATTTTCGCCACTTTTAGCTATTAACGATCATTATCCAAAATATGTTGTAACCATGGATGATTTTTTTAAAGACAATATCGATGGGGTGAAGCATATTCACATCAGTGATTTTTTGAAAAGCGTTCATTTCTAATGTATTGCGGTTTATTTTTTGACTATTTTCATTGTTGCGCTGAATGTTGCGCTGTCGATGGTAAGGAGGTAGACTCCGGCTGGATAGCTGCTGATATTCAACTGATTGCTTGTGCCTGAGACGGATTCAGCCAGAAATATTTGTCCGGATAGATCGGTTATGCGGACGCGGTAGCTGCCGTCTTCCGTTACTGTCAACGTAAACTTTCCATCGGTTGGGTTGGGATGGATGGTCGCCGCCGGTTTTCCATTGGATGTAATTTCTTTGACAGATGTATCTATGTATGTGCTAATACATTGCCTGTAGAATGAATGTATCTGCCTGTTGCCGTCCATGATGCCGAAATAGCTTTCTATCGGATGTCCGCCGTTTTGAGATTTGGCAGGCTCGTCATAAACCTCAAAATAGAATGATGGAATCTGCTCATTATGAATCCATTCGATAAATCCGCAGAGATAATTGGCCGCTTTTCTTTCTGATGGCGTTTGGGTTGCTCCTGCTACGCCCGGTATGGAATAACTGCCTCCGCTATAAGGCGTTCCGGTTTCTGTCAGCAAGACAAGTTTTGAGGGAAATTCAGCAAGCGTCTGTGCATACGTCTCTTTTAAAGCATCAAGCATCTGATTTTCAGGAGTTTTATCCCATGTGCCGGTGTAGATATTCACGCCCAGAAAATCCATTTTCTCCAGCAGCGACTCGCTCCAAGTGGTATAGGCAATATCTGCACTTCCCACAGGAATGGCCAAACCCTCTTTCAATACCATTTCGCGCACGGCGTCGACACACGATTCCAGTGTTGCCGGCGGCATACCCGACAGGCTTGTCTCATTGCCCACAGCGATGCAATCAGGCGTCGGCCCTTTTAGCAAAATCTGCCGCAACCCTTCGATTTGTGACTGATTATCAGCCGCATTGCTGGAAATATATACGCCGATGATGGTGTGCAGTCCTGCTTCTTTGGCGATCTGATTGACATATTCCAACCCGTTATTGCGTGTGCCGAACGTTCTAATCCATTTTGTCAGTTTTGTCACAGGAGCCATGCGCTCGCGTGTAACCGCTTCGGTCAGTGGCTGGCCGAAGGCTTCACCGTTCAATACGAGCGACACATTCAATCCCCAAAACGGAGTCGTGACCGATTCCTGCGGAAACCACACGAGTGAAGCGACTGAGCTGTATTTGTCTGATAATCTTACAACTGCTTTAATCAGCAGGGAACCGTTTGCAGGAACGCGAAACAGTTGGTTTGTGTAGGTGCGCGATGTTGATGAGGTGACAGGATTGCTGCCATCCAGCGTATAGATGATCGTGCCGTTTCCCTGCCCCGACAACCGGATTTCGGCGCCGGCAGGAACAAATCCCGAACGAATGTTGGCGACAGGCGGCTGCGGAGGATTGACAAAAAGAGATCGTTGATGGGTTATTGTCGCCAAATACTTACCCGTCATGGCCGTTGGACTTGCAACGTCGGCTTTGGTTATTTCGGAACGTTTCACGAAGTAGAAAATGACTTCATCTACCTCTGTATCAATGCCTCCGGTCGTAATCAGTACGGAAAAATTTCCGCTGGCGTCGACTGCGTTCAAATAATCAGTGTCATAAGGCTTTACATAATAGCCTCCGCCTCCATCCCAGACTGCGTGAAGCATGACAATCACGGCATATTGCTTTGCACTGGCCGCCGTCAACTCACTCCAAACGACTTTGCCTGATGCGCTTCCTGCCTTTCCGATCGGCGGAAGATAGTTTACAACGATTTTCGGTTCTGCAGCCTGAAGGACAACTGCATACGCACAAAGCAGCATGATGGTGGCAGCTTGTGCGATACTGAAGATAAATGATTTACGTTTCATGATGCGAAAGAATTAAAAATAATACTGCTGCAAAATTACATATTTTAATCGTCATTGTCAATCACCCAAATCGGTAAAAAACAGGAGCGGAATTGCAAATACCGCTCAACACAAATTATTTGACCAAAATTTCCGGAAAAATGTTTAAGAGTATCTGTTGTCGGAAAATATTCGATTCTAACAAACATAACTCGTTTTTGGGTATCGCATTGTCGAAGTCTGGAGACTTGCTACGCTTAGCGGGGGAGCAGGGGATAAAATTTTGATATAAAAGACTTTGCGGCGTTCGTTTGAACTCTTTTACGTTCTTGGATGAGGTCGGTCAATAGATAAAAATGTTTAAAAGTGAAGCTGTGACATTAAATAATGTCAAAACGTATATTTGTCATATTTCCATTCTATTTTTTATATTTACATTTGCAGCCTGAATAATAAATTTATTATCAACAATGGGCATATACATTGTTATAACTAATTGAAACGACAGCTGATATGCAAACTGCCAAAATTTTTAAACATTTTTTATATGAAAAGAGTATTTGGTTTAATGGTCGCTGTTTTATTTGTTGCTGCAACGTGTTTTGCGCAAACTCCGGCAACAACAACAGCAAAGCCGCCGGTGAGGCAAGAAGTAAAGAAAGCTGATGATGCAACAACGCAGAAAGCTAATGTTGCAAAAAGAGACAGTGTTACAGCAGGCAAAAACGCTGCAGGCGCAAAGGGAAACGCTGCAACAGCGGTAACAAAACCTGCATCTGGAAAGGGTAAACCTGCAACAGCGGTAACAAAACCTGACGCACCGAAAGATGGCAAGGCAACAACAAATGTTCCGGCTGAAAACAAGAAAGCAAGCACAGCCGGATCAGGGAAACCAGCTGCCGCTGCCGGAAAAACTGCTCCAACAAGTCAAAATCCGAAAAAATGACGGAGCCCCAGCCCCCGACAAACGCTTTAGAGAGATTAAAAAAAGATTCTATAAAGTAAGTTTGTAACGACACTTTACTTTGTGTGGGTAGAGAGGGAGCAGGAAGCAGCGGCTTTGCCGCTGCTTCCTCTTTTTTTGACGTGTCAAAAGCAGAAAACTTTTTTACCACAAAGGACGCAAAGGATTAGAAATGAGCACATTTATTCTTTACGTCCTTTGCGTTTTCTTTGTGTACTTTGTGGTTGAATCACTTTTGAGACAGCCTTCCTCGCTCTCCGCTCGACAGATTATTCTCTTTTTCTGGCTTCTTTAACAATGGATAAGGCGCGTTGATAGTCTTCTTCGTCGATGATGCGATTATAGTATTGATCAATAAGCGTGCCCATATCATTATAATCCGCTCCATCAGTGACAATCCAGACGGCTGCCTGAATGACTTTGTACGGGTAATTGCCTTCGTTAATGATTTTGATTACTTTTGTTAGCAAATGGTTTTCAGGACGTTGAGCAATGCTGAACGAATCGTCACCGCCCGGAATATCGCGTGAGATATTCATGCAGGCCGTTGGGACGCTGGACGAATAGGTGTCTCTTGCACTTACAACGATATTTTGCGGGCTGGTCAGTACCATACTCTGGAAACTGCTCGAATTGGCGCTTAAAAATGTACCGGCCGGAATGAACAAATCCAGCTCAGTATCCGTCTGATTTTCAATTCTTATATAGGACGATTCGATTCCACCGCCACTGGCCGAAAATTTTACATATCCTTTTTCAACGGCTTCCTTTAGCGGTATTTTTCTTGAGAGCAACGTGAATTGCCCTGTTTTGTCGATTTTGCCTTTGCCTTCTGTGGCGCTCACCTGTGCAAAACCGTCTTTAAAACTTGTCGCCTCATCATACTGCACAGGGATGCGTTCATTTCCCGACGTGTCGATATAGCCATATTTCCCGTCCGTCTGCACAAGCGCCATTCCTTCCTTAAAAGCACTGATACTGTCATACTTAAAAGGGACGATCTCATTTCCGGATTTATCGATTCCGCCCCACTTATCGGCTAATTTCACAAGCGCCCAGCCGCCGGAAAAGACGCCTGCACGTTCATATTGCGTCGGGATCACTTCATAGCCTGCTTTATCTATGAAACCAAACAGATGATTAAATCTCACCAAAGCAATACTATCCTGAAAATCACTTACTTCGTCATATTTCAACGAAATAGTTTCCACTCCGGTCGTGTCAATGAAGCCATAGCGGTTATTGAATGAGACGGCAGCCAGGCCTTCGCGAAAATCGGCTGCACTTTTATATTTCAACGGCACAACGATTTTGCCGGCCCTGTCAATGTAGCCAAACTGGCCGTCATTTTGTCCGACGACCGCCAACCCTTCCGAAAAACCGTTTGCCCTGTCCCACGCGGGTGAAATGACCATTTTGCCCAATGTGTCGGCAAATCCCCATTTGCCGGTGCGCGTATCCAGCTTCGGCGTCAACGGACCTTCATAATGATGC
>Ga0209629_10004226_pt1 | contig 10567 bp, 5 predicted proteins | sample TergutCu122P5_FD_187286 | JGI IMG/M metagenome (GOLD analysis project Ga0209629, IMG submission 187286) | Cubitermes ugandensis P5 segment gut microbial communities from Kakamega Forest, Kenya - Cu122 P5 (SPAdes) (version 2) | ecosystem: Host-associated > Arthropoda: Insects > Digestive system >... | reverse complement strand
CATTAATTACCAACTTGATGCACTGATTATTATTTATTCATAAAATACTATTCTCCTCTACATGTTTCGAGCATCAAGTGCTCATGTTCAGGAGGACATAGTTGTATACAAGCAGCATATGGTACCGTCACTCTCTATAAGAGTCCTGATTGCCTGTCGATACGCAGCTAGCTGCGTATCGACAGGCCACCAGTAACTCTTATAGAGAGTGACGGTACCATATGCTGCTTGTATACAACTATGTCCTCCTGAAGATGAGCACTTGATGTTCGAAACATGTAGAGGAGAATAGTATTTTATGAATAAATAATAATCAGTGCATCAAGTTGGTAATTAATGTAAAGTCAATTCATGACGCACAGTCAGAAAAACATTAAGTACCTACAACGTTAGCTCGGTTGTGCAATATAAATATTAGCCAAAATAAAATATGGAGTAATATGCTAGACCAAATAGTTGAAGCGGCCGCAATTAAGATTTTAAAATTCAGAAATCGTGGTCGAAAAATGAACAGGAAAAACTTCATTCAACAAGTCAAATTTCGTTGCCAGTCAAAGCGATGACAAGGCCTGGAAAGACTAGTTTAAAGACAACAAACATGACGATGTAAAGACAAAATCTAATTCAAACGGACAGCAATACCTGGTTTCAATCCAGGCCAGGTCATGTGGGTCCAGATTTGCAACTGATTTGGTTTTCTTCGAATATTTTTCTTTTCGACATCTGTATCGTACCGAAAATTCCTATTTTCGTAACTGGTTTACTTCCCACCGACGCTATGTAAACTTATCAAATGATACTTTTCCCTCTTGTGTGTATATAACGTTACGTAACGGTATAATCATAAATATATCTAGAAGAAAACAATAAAAATTCAGGCATATTTAACAATAATTACTGAAGAACTTAGAAGTGATAAAGTGTCATGCAAAGATTTTAAAATTTTCATTCTTGTCCTGATGTGTGTATGTGTGCGTGCGTATATTCATTCATTCATTCTGTCTGACGACAGTTCCAAAGCCTCCTCCAAAACGATGCCTCCACATAGTGCGATCTAGAGCTTCCTCCTTCAAATGAGCGTATCCTCTCCTGTCCTTAAAACCCTCATCTTACAAATACATGTGCTGTTTCTCATATATATGATAATGGTAATAATAATAATAATAATAATTAATACTATACCATTATTACTACTACCACTACTACTACTACTATTTTCAGTTCTTGTTTATACGCATGTTGGCTCCGGGGATAGCCAAAGATATAGCGAGTGCTTATATTCAAGAATACCTACCTACCGAACTATTTTTCTACCAGCTTCTCTCCCTATATACACACATAGAGGAACCAGGAAAGACACAGGGAACAAAACACGGGAAAACATTTAGTATAATTCAGTTGCCTAAAAGGACAATTTAAGATATAAATTTGTACATTATTACGGAGAGAAGAAATTCTCGCTCATAAAGCAGATTAGCTGATAAAAAACAAGTACAGAACTGTAATTATAAGAATCTGATGAAGAGTAAAAAACTTGTTTCTTGTACCCGTCAGTGTCTCCTTGAAATATATGTGTTCCTGATGCCGAACAAAAGGATAATTTTTGCACGGGTAACCGGCACAGATTGCTTTAGAGTATGTCATTAAGAGGGTTCAGGTGAACCAGGATGACTTGAAATTAAATGGTACACGTGAGCTTTTGGTTTATGCTGTTGATGTTACCATAGAGGGAAGAAGCGTATTTACTATAAAGGAAAACACAGTAGCTTTAGTAGCTGCTAGTAAGTGGTTTGGACGAGAAAAAATTGCTGATAATATTAAGCACATGGTCATGTCTCTAGATCAGAATGCAGGACGAAGTCACAATATGAAGAGTGCTAATAGTTCCCTTTAAAAGTTTCAAGAGTTCAAACAATTGGGAACAACCTTAACGTAACAAAATTCTATTCAGGAAGAAATTAAGAAAAGATTGAAGTTAGAAAATGCTTGCTATCATTCGGTGCAAAATCTTTTGTCTTCCATTTTGCTATCCGAAAATATAAATATTAAATAAAGAATTATAATTTTACCTGTTGTTTTGTGTGAGTGTGAAAATTGGTCGCTCACATTGAGGGAAGAAAGTAGGCTGTTTGTGTTTGAGAGTAGGGTGCTGAAGACACAATTTGGACCTAAGAGGGACGAGGTAACCGGGGTGTGGAGAAAACTACATGATGGGGAGCTTAATGATCCCTTCTCCTCACCCAATTTTGTTTGATTGATCAAATAGAGAAATATGGTATGGGCGGAGCATATAGCAGGTATCGGGGAGAGGAAAGGTGTATACAGGGTCCTGGTGTGGAATCCTGAGGGAAAGATACTGCTTGGAAGACCCATATTTAGATAAGAAATTAATATTAAGTTCGATCTTCAGAACGTTGAATGTGGGGATATGGACTGGATCGATCTGGTTCAGGATAGGGGCGGGTGGCGGGAACTTGTGAATGCGGTAATGAACTTTCGGTTTCCGTAAAATACGGGGAATTTCTTGACTAGCTGAGAACCGATTAGCGTCTCAAACAGGACTCTGTTCCATGAAGTAAGTAAGTAAGTAAGTACGTACGTAATCGACACAGAACATGAAAATTATTCGAAGACAGAGATGATGACTCTGTTCGTAAGGTTTGCAGGAGATGTGTATTTTAAGGGAACAAAGTAAATTAGCATTGCTAAATTAGCTTGAAAAAAAATATTATAACCCCGAACTACGAAATTGCGGCGGATGTGTTCAGTTAGTTGGAATTATGACACCAATTACGTAGAATTTCAAATACCAGAGGCGTACTCTGATTGATGTCTAAGTAAGTAAAATATAAAATCAATAAACAATCAGACGAAGAAAAATAAAAGATTACAGAGCGAAATATCTTAGGAATATAATAGATTCAAAAATGTATGTTCGATATATCTGATTATGAATGTAAATATTGTTTTAGAAGGAACCTGCCATACTTCGGGAAAACTTTCCTTAGATTACATCAGAAAGATGTAACCAAAAGTACCCATATCCGTAGTTGGAAATTTACGCAGATATTGGCCAGACAAGTTTTAAAAAATTAGAGCTTTCGTACTTCTTTGATTTCGAAGCACCCACTAAGACGAGGAGTAAATTGTAGTTTCTCTAATGGTAACTCCTGTACTTAACATAAAATTTATATCTGGTTGGCATAAACATATTTATTAAATAAGAAAATCAAGCACCATTTTCGCAAAAATAGTCCCAAGTGCTTTCCGTAACACCGTAGCTTCCACACGGCGTGACTTCGTTATCAGATCAAGGACGGACCTGCGAAGTGTACGGATAACCCATTATGTTAACAGGTACAGTGGGCGGAACCGCCAAAAAAAAATATTTATATAATGCCATTTTCTCCGCACACGTTCATATTTGACGCATACATATTTGCTTATATAAGATGTAAATTTATCTATGAAACTTTCTACCGAAGTGCGAAAAATTTCTTTTCAAACACCCTTTATAGTTTCGAATATCAATAAACTGCCGCCAGTCTACATGGTGTACTTTATTACCCGGACTGACAAATAATCACTCCTGTTGTAAACTCCGGTCTAACAGTAACAACGTCGTCATCACAGTGCAATCGAAGGCGTCTCTTCTTCAGATCGACAGGTACCTTGTTACCCACAGACTGCAGCGTAGGGATTTTTTATTACAATCAAAACTGGTACTATTCTGATTAATACTAAAGGCTTTACAATTGTAACAAAGGCGACCGGAGCTTCGCCATCGACCTTCGTTTAGAGAAGAACTAATTTGAAAAACCGTAATTGGGAAACATTTTTGTCTAATTTAAGGCATTGCATAGCCTTAAACTGGAGAAAATGAAATACTGATCCTCGAATATGGAAGCAGGAGTGCTAACCACTGCACGGGGGTTTGACTATTATTCCTGTGTTGTTATCGTTAATGCTACGGTTATAACTAAACAGGGAATTCCGAAACTCCGTACATTTTGCATCTCTAATAAAATGAATGCTGTTTGTTCCATTAAACAGTTGCAGTAATACCCCCGGGAGATTAAGTTATAATTTTCATGTGGCCAATCCACTTTATTGCTTCCACTTTATCATACCTAAGCAGGAGCAGTAATTATCAAGCTGTACAGCACACACTGCACTGGACCTTGATTACGTTTGTCACAGTGCTGTAAACTAAATGTGAAAATAAAAAATATAATTGGTAAACGTCATTCAAATAATTGAACATAAAGCAAATGCCTTTTAATCTACAAGCGCTTTTTTCATTTAACTGCTATAATTTCATATACTGAATAGAAGGTAGGTTGTAATTCTGGTAATTTTGGCAATACGATGAAGATTTACATATTTTGTACCTTTGGTAACATTTTCACTTTATGATGAAATATACTAACAGTATTAACGGAACTGCTCTTAATATAATATCTCTACACAAATTCGTGACATGTTTGGTTTATTGGTGTGTGGTAATTATAAATGTATACCAATATTTCATAATGCTATTCGTACTTGATTTTGTCATTGCCATTATATATATATATATATATATATATATATATATATATATATATATATATATATAAGAAGACGTAAGAAGCTACTGAATGACCTTAAGATTTCACAAGATGCGGGTAAAATTCCAACATTTGTCAGATAAATGACATAGAAGCAACGTACTTCCTGGTTTGAATGTTTCTTGTATATGCGATGAACGAAAGATGCGTGTCTTGTCTTTTAACGGTTAGAATTAGTGTACTTGCCTGATTTTCGAAAGACGAAATTTATATACAAAATGTTAACAACAATTTTCATTCATTAAAGCAGCATGGAAAGTGATACAGTTCTGGCAATGTGTATGGAATCGCATTATTATTAAATAATATTTTCATCGTGTACGTTATCAAAATAAACCCAGTCGCTAATATAAGACCTAGCTTGTTTCGGTTGAATGAATAAATATTGGTTCTTTGAACCTTTCGAGAGAGATACGAGGCACGACTCGGTTAGGTTAATTTTGACACAGCAGTTTCCATTATCCTTTTCAGGCATTTTTGCGAACTAAAAAAAAACCGCTTTACATGTTGCCTCCGTTCGTTCGTCCGTCCATCTGTCTCTTTATGCGACAGTGGCGTAGTATCAGCGCCTAATTATTTTTGGGATTTTGTGAAATTTGTTAGTTCTTTAAAAATTCAATTTGGTTTCGCGAAATCGGTTCAGCGTGTCACACTCTACATAAGAGCATAAATGAATTCAAACCTGCAATATCCATGCTTTTAACAGATGTGGGTACCTGCAGTTGGATGTAGGATATCTTCAGGAAATGTAAGCGATTCTGGAAAATCTTTAAATTGAATGCCACAATGTAATTAGGCGCGTTAATGAATTTGAGTCCGTACTTATCACATATAGCAACAAGTTGGGTGAAATGTACTAAAAGAGATACATATACTAGGCTGCCGAGAATTTGTGAGTTTCATGAAAACCTGCAACGTGATTGGCATTCTGCTGCGGCGTAACTGCCATGATAATTACACTTGTACCTTAAAAGTGAGTCACATTATTAAAGTAAAGCTCGCCTTGATAAATTTGTGTACTATGTCTTGGACTGCATAATCTGAAGTGAAGAAATTATGTTACCTATAAATGTGCGATAGTAATTTTGTGGTGGGATTATTGCATATTGGTTTCAAAGCTGTTTCCCCTAATCACTGCAACTCTATAAACGCAATATGGTAAAAATTCATACAGTCAGATTCTAGTCCTACAAATCGTGTGTTCTTAACGTTATGTTTTGGAAATATAACTTTATAATCCAACAGAAAACTACAATCTTTTTCACTAGATATCATGTTGGGATCTATGGTAGATGTTCATATGAACGAATCCTGTGAAAAGGTTTGGGCCTTACAGCCGTGTTGTTGACGATTCAGTTCCTCTGGTACACAAAACTGGTCGTTGGGTACGTAGTTCCCGAAATTTCAAAGATTGCAGTTTCTTCATATTCCAGTTCAAGCAATCCAAAAGGTGTATCCTGGACGGACTGCCCATGAAAATAAAGGACATTTAGTCCTTAGAAGCGTGGGAAAATACACGTCAACAAGGCGTAACATTCCTAGAAAATAGCATGTTCGATAGAATCTAACTTAAAAAGTATTTATTGCTTAAAATCGCAAAATAAGTTGGAGACTCCTACCATTATCTTTGTTTTCCTTCGGACAAGTGCTTTAACAGCACTACATAAAATTTTCTTCAACAGGCACGTGGTAAATATTTTTGTGGCCAGTATCCCATACATTCATTTTTATGTATGTTTAAAACGTATTATCACAACATAAAGGGGTAAAGGCGGTAAAGGTGGCCGGCGCGTGAGGCTGACAACCTCACCACCTTCCTATGCCGAATGTCATGAAATCTGGGAGCCTAAACCTCCTGGAACCCTCCGGGCCACACCGGGCATATTACGGGACTCCTTTACCTTTTCCTTTTTACTCTAATATTCCACTAATTACTGTTATCAAGCTGGAAAGTAAAGAAAATTTTCGCACTACTTTTACGGAATACAAAAAACAAGGAGATTAAAGTTGTATGTTATTCGAATGTCTATTTTCGTACATAATTATAAGACATTTTTTAACTGATGTCACTACTAAAACATTCAAATTATTATTATTATTATTATTATTATTATTATTATTATAGATATGAATGTATCTTGTCACAGGTCTTTTCTTCCTGGTACTTCTCTTGAACCAGCGGTGATCCCCACCGCTCAGGCTTCAAGCTTCACACTGCAGTACTTTCCGTATTATGTGTGATGTTCCAAGATTATTATTATTATTATTACTATTACTACTGAAAGAGGTAGTCACTAGTATGTGTAGTCCTTTAATAGGAGAGTGTGTATACTGTCGTAGAAAACTGTGACTTTCTTCCAAGGGTTGATGACAAAATAACACAGTGAGTACGTGGAAACAATAAACTGTCTTGTATGTCAAAATAAAGCTTAAAAGTTAATACTTAATCCTTACAACCAAGCAGGAGATCCCGGTGGCCGCGCGGTCTAAGGTGTGGTTCTACGACCACTTGTTTGCTGGGATTAAGGTTTCGACTCCCGCCGGGGTTATGAATGTCTCTGTTGTCAGCGTTGTGCTGTGTGATGTAGAGGTTCTGCGACAGGCTAATCACAGTTCCAGGGGAGTCCTCGAATGTGGTATATTCGAATGGGATCATAATGGCTCTAAAATAAGGAGGTCTTAGCCCACTGAGCCATAAAAAAGGAAAAAAGTGAAAAAACCTTGATATAAACGAATAGCTCAGGGTGATAGTTGGCATGATTCAAGAATGAAAAACAAAATATAACTGGGGAAATTCTGTTGCCGAATGTACGAATATACTGTGTGGAATGTGACGTTCTCAGAGCTGTGGTGCTGAAAATTCTGCTCTGGAGGTTTCTTGATATTACGTACAAATGTAATGCAATCCTTCGAATCGTCATTAAATATTTATCAGTCGATACAACGTAAGATAACTTTAATATTCAAGAAAACATATTTATTTCCTATCTTTCTCTGTCTTCCAAACCACGTGTAGTGGTAACCAACACATACCTGTTTTCATTCGATCTACATTTAGTTTCATTTCATGTTTTGTCTGGTTTTATGTGGGGATGATGTTTTGTTTAAGATATTAAGCTTTTAGCACAAGATTCTGAATTCATATTTAGAGCATAATAAGTTTAGGGGTTCTAAAATATTTTTCCGTTGCACCAAACAAATCGCAATTCAACAACGAATATTCCATTCATCTCTACACCGTCATTTTTTCCTGACTCGCTTCTCTAATGCCGTTGTTTGTTCACTAAATACAATAACAAGAAAACATGGCATCACAGACCCAAACGTGCCGGCCACACACTGGGTGAAGGCAGCACTATGTTTTGTAGAGTTGGACAATTTTTCAAGAATAATGTCTTTTAAACTGCGCTGACCTTGACTCTGTTAGACCTGAATATGGAGATAGTACGTTTATCAGAAAAAGTGTTATATTTTTACCATAACGTACGGCATAATGTAGCAGAATGCAGCATTCTTTCTTCATAGTTACATCTATGAGAACCTAAAATTTCACATTAGAAATTTAAATGGATATGAGATATAAACTTTTCGAGTAAAGAGAAACTTGCGGAAGTCTCTAGAGAGGGTCATTGTACTATTGTTGTGGGTATTTTCCCTTTAATCACATTTTGTTTTCCTGTGGTGCTGTATTTTCTTCAGAATATTCTTATTATAAAATTACGATATACCTTACAGCCATTTTTCCTGATTTAACTATGGCTTTATTTAAATTAATTGTAGTACTTGTTTTCTTTTTCCCTTTATCCTGGCTTTGGGCTTGTCTTTATTTATTATTGTTGTTGCTGTTGTTATTATTTTGCTGTAATTATCGCTCTTTATACTTGGGCTGTGTTTGTATTTGGCCACTAAGCTGATGAATCAGCACTTAAATCAGTAATGAATCATCATCATTTTTTTTTGTTTGACGACATGTTACAATAGTGAACAACAACAGGTTACCAAATGTAAAGTTGAATTATAAAACAATTGGACGAAGAAGACTTTGAAGACCTTTGAATAGAGTATTTTATAAGACCGAGACAGGTCTATCAAGGAATAATTGTGACGGATGATGATGATGATGATTTCTTTACTTTGTTGCTGTAAAAGTTCTGTACCTGTGTATTTATGTAGTTGTGGTGGTTCCGTAATTGACCTCAAGCTTTAAGACTGTAAGTAAATAAACTGAATATTATCATTACGTAACGCATGGAATTTTACGTAATATAACAGGGAAGGCTTATTTGAGATTTAGAACTGAATGGCATATATGTGCTATCTTAAACTTTTGATAGAACAGGATCTATAGTAACAACGGTATCGCATACAATGTGCAGTTATCCGAAGCAAAATACGCCTAAGTTCATTGCAGTAAATATGTCACTTTTACCTGAATAACAGACGGTGAAGTGTATAACGAAGCAACACAACACAACACAACTAAGAAAGAATATTAAACACTGTAACAATACAAAACTTTTCCAGTGAAATCTATTCCCATTTATTACAAATTATTACGTAAAAACTTAGGTATCACATAAATAATATTATCAAAATATACCTCAGGTAACTGTGACTCCAGAGTTTCCTTCTTATATTCAAATAAGCTCCTCACATGTGTACTAGATATAATCATGACAGGAAATTTTCACATTAATGGTTTCTGAAAAATGAATCATAAAGCAGAATATTTGGGGTTTAAAAATATTAATGGTCCCATAAAATCAGAGTGTAAGAAAGCAGAATATTCGGAGTTAAATAAAAACATTGTTTTCTAAAATCAGTGCTTAAGCCAATCCAGGAAGACATTGTCAAAAATTTCCGGTTGCTCCGCGATTCTCTTAGAAAAGGAATCGATTTTGAAATTGAGGCATCCAAACAAACTTCCTGACAACCGAAATAATATGTACATTTCTTCCTGTCCTGTTGCTAAAGAAGAAAGTATGAATATTCTCGTTTTACCCATTAACGGAACTAATTTTTCATCATAATCCAGGAAGTTGTAAAGTGTGATATTAAAGGAATTCCATCTTATAGCTACAACACACTGTTAATATCTTTGCAGGAGTGTGGTATAACCACAATATGGACGAATAATCTTAGGTCAAATATTAAAGTCCCATTAAATGAAACTAATCTTCTCTGAAACACACTTTCGGATTACTTGAATATTGCTGCCTTCCTTTTCTGTGCTGTGTCCCCTCTTTCAATAAATCCTGTCAATTTCTAGCGTTTTCACTTCCTAAGAACAACTTTTAATGTCGATGTTCTAGATTCTCTATGTACACGTAAGAGCTGGGGAACAATTACGGAATTTGTACACACTACATCAGGCTGATTGAAGATCACAAAAGCCAACTAATATTTTATTGGTTTTAATGTAACCGAAAATTTGCATACAACCAAATAATTCTAAATTTTAAAAAAACAGTCAGAATAATCTGTTTTCTTTTTAGGCGCGCACCTGACTATAAGAGTAAGAGCGCCTGCCTACAGTCAAGGATCCGAATGATCCGAATGATCCACTAGCAAATTTTTATGACTGCCTGAAATTCTCAGGTTTTTCTGTGAATGTTCTATTAACACATTCGTAAAACCCAAAACACCATCCTTCTATATCCATAAATTTTAACATCTTATATTATTCGCTGCATTCAGACTTTCCGAAAGTGATAAAACTGTGGTTAGCGCTGCTGTCTCATATTCAGTAATTTCCAGCCAGAACTATCGAACAGAAAAAATGGATACCTAAACTAAGATGTTGCAGAACCTATCGGTTGCGCGACCTAAGGCGTACGTCTACAGCCGCTCGATTTTTGGGATCATGGTTTCGAATCCCGCTGAGGGTACATGTGTTCGTCTTGTTTTTGTTGTGTGCTAACTGCGAGGCACTGATCACTCTTTCAAAGTAGCCCTAC
>Ga0209629_10004222_pt1 | contig 10571 bp, 9 predicted proteins | sample TergutCu122P5_FD_187286 | JGI IMG/M metagenome (GOLD analysis project Ga0209629, IMG submission 187286) | Cubitermes ugandensis P5 segment gut microbial communities from Kakamega Forest, Kenya - Cu122 P5 (SPAdes) (version 2) | ecosystem: Host-associated > Arthropoda: Insects > Digestive system >... | reverse complement strand
TTTACTTCTTCAACGAGCAATTTCATTTCTTGAGGTTCTAATGAAAAAGCGCTATCGACGCCGCCTTCTGCACGGCTGAAGCAGAAATGCTTTTCAATGACTGTTGCTCCTAAAGCAATAGAAGCTACAGCAACACCAATGCCTAATGTGTGGTCTGAAAGCCCGACTTTGCAATCAAATAATTGTTTTAAATGCGGTATGGTAAGCAGATTGCTATCTTCATGGGTAGCTGGATAGGTACTGGTACATTTCAACAAGGTCAAATCCTTACAACCATTTTCACGAAGAGTACTTACTGCTTCTTCTATTTCTTCCAATGTTGAAGCTCCTGTTGACATAATCACAGGTTTACCTGTTTGTGCGATATATTTAAGTAATGGAATGTGAGTTACTTCAAATGAAGCTATTTTGTATATAGGATTGGCTAAACTTTCTAAAAAATCAACTGCTGTTTCGTCGAAAGGCGTAGAAAAACAGATGATTCCTTTCTCTTTTGCCCTGTCAAACAAGGCTTTGTGCCATTCCCAAGGCGTATGTGCTTCCTGATACAAATCGTACAAATCGCGTCCATACCATAATGATTTTTCATCTGTAATAATAAATGCGCCTTTCATGGTGATGGTATCTGCTGTATAGGTTTGTAGCTTTAAAGCCTGAACACCTGCTTTGGCGGCTGCATCAACAATTTGAATAGCTTTTTCTAATGATTGATTATGATTGCCTGACATCTCGGCAATGATAAAAGGTTTATTCGTTTCCATCTTTACAATAAAAATTAAAAAAGTGGTTCCCAAGTAATTCTGTTTTTTCTAAAATAAAACCTAATTGCATAAATATTTTATTGGATGCAATATTATCTGTTTGAACTGAAGCAACAAATTTGCTATGAGCTTCGTTTTCTATCATTCTTTTTATTCCCAACTGTAGTATCAAATGTCCAAATCCTTTTCCTCTGTGGTTCTTGTCAATTGAGTAACTAATATTAAAAATGTCGGAATCTTTATCAAACCTTACTACGCCAATGTTTTCGTTCATGTCATTGTTTAAAATAAATAGATGGGTTTTATCACTTTGCAATTTGTTTGTTAACCAATTGATGTGTTCATTCCATTCTATTTTTTTTTTTATGACAGCTGTTGCTCTGACTTCTTCTTCGTTTGTCCAGTCAAACAACAATTTTGCATCATTTATGGTTGCCTTTCGTAGAAATAGTGTTGATTTTATTTTTGAATGAATAATCACATCTTTAAATCTATTGTTAATGCAACAATGCTCTTTCAGAATTGCTTCTTTGTTGTACCCTTTTGTTTCTATCGCCTCGTATAAATGCGGACGCAAATCAAATGCGTAAGTATAAATTTTGTGCAAATCAAGTTCCATGAACGCCACCTGTTCTAACAAATCCAGATAAACTCCCCAATGTATGTGAAAAAAATCTTTTTCCAAACGAGTATTAAGGATAAAAGAGATTTCAGCGTTTTTATCCACCCAATTAATATGCACCAGACCGCCATATCCAATACATTCATTGTCTTCTAAATATGAAAATAAAATTTGGCTGGGCTGTTCTTGTTCAAAAAGTTTTGCAACAATATTATTGAAATAGTTATTTTGGTCAGTTTCAGTTAATGGTTTTGCTTGCCTCAAATGAAAAATTTGCTCGTTACGCCACTGCATTATATTCATTCGATCTTGGTAACGAATTGGTACCAATGAATACTTTCCGGTTGAAAAAAAATTATTTTTCAAGCATTTATATGTGTTATTTTGTCTCATATAATACCATTTACCATTAATTAATCATACAAACCCAGAATGATAAACCTGATTTTTCAAAGAATTGATTGATGCCTAACCGTGTGAGAATCATTTAGACATCAAAAACCATGTAATATCGTCTTGATGAAAATTATTGTCTCTATGGTATGCAAATCCATAATTTATTAATTGTAATGAGGGATATTTGTTCATCAATTCGCCGGCAAAGTCTCTTTTGAATAGATAGCCTTCTTGCCCTCTATATTGAATACTTACGGGCGATGGGTTATAATATTCAGCAATACATATATACTTTCGAGAAGAGTCGAATAATAATTGATACACTTTATCAAGTTCATCAGGATTGAGGTGAATGAGTACTCCTTTTGTAAAAACAAAATCTCTTTGGTAATCTACCGTAAATTCCAATATAGATTGCTGGTATATCCTTCCCTTATTGATGTTGTTTTTCAAAATTTCAGTTGCTTTTTTGTTAATTTCGATAGCCGAGGATTCAGCATTGGGTAACAATACTTTTAATACTTCCAAATTTAATCCTATGTTTGCTCCAAATTCTAAAATAGAACTAATTTGTGATGTGCAATTAATTATCTTTGAGAAAAAAGCAAAATTGCTTGCTAATAGTTCTGGGCTCATGTTCCTGCTAATGTATTCATCACCAAACTCACCAGCCCAAAAATTTTCTTGCTGTGTTTTATAGTTTCTCATTTTTTAGTATTTATTTATGAAACAACATTTTATACTTCATTTCTGCAATTGTCCAATCCGTCAAATTATCAATATCCTGTCCCTCCATTTCATCAATAATGATAGCTCCCGAATTGGAAGTAAACAAGGTTTTCTCGGCAAACAATGTTTCTACTTTAAAAAAATAAAACTGTCCTGCATCATGATACGCCAAGGGAAGGTCTTGGGAACGTGTATCTTTATACTCAGGGTAATACATCTCAAGTTTTCCGTTTTCAATTTTTAATGACCTCCATATCGGATAATTAAATTGCATTATAGGAAATACTGAAAAGAACTTTTTCAGTAACAAAAAATCAAACGCACTTGCAAGTTTCTCGCTTGAAACAAATGGAGCAGTTGGATATAGACAGCAGGCATAATCAAATACATGTCCTTTTTCCTTATATGAATTTAAGACTTCTATCAAGGCTTCTGCCGTAGAAGCGGAATCGCTTGCTGTATATTCTGTTCGTAAAAAAGGGACTTTTGCGCCATATTGTTTTGCAATTGTTGCTATTTGTTCATTATCAGTCGATACCATCACTTCATCAAACAGACCTGAAGTTAAAGCCGCATCAATGCTATACGCAATGATGGGTTTCCCTAAAAATAATTTTATATTTTTTAAAGGTATTCGTTTACTGCCACCTCGTGCAAGAATGATAGCGACTATTTTCATTTAACAAAATCTTTTCTTTTCCATTGTCCGTTGGAATCTTTTGTAACCCATCGCGGATTAGCGTGCGTATCGATAACTTGGTCGAAATATTCTTCTGTAATACCAAGGGTCCTGCAAAAATCACGTTTCGCCATCGGATCTAACAGATGATCATTTTCCCGAATCATTAATTCTGCTTGTTCTTTGGTCATATCACCTGTTCTGACATGCCGGCAGACCATATCCGTAACTCTTTGGAAACCAAATTTTACCATTTTTGTCCAAATAGTTAGTATGTATCCCATACTGTCAATCTGCGAGTAACTGTCAACTGTTCCATGACGATTCCACTCATTCATATCGTCCAAGTCTTTAAAACCTATTGTTTTTGCCTGTTCCAAAGAGTCTTTTATTGAATACGGATATATAGCTCCAAGATAAATGATTTTAAGTTCATCGGTACTGTTTGGATGAAAAATATATAATTCATCACTTCCGCCATATTCAAAATCGGCATTTTCACCATAAAAAGCTAACTTTATCCCAAAAGCCTTTGCTATGTCCAAAGGTATTTGATAAATGTCTTGTTCATGTTTTTTCAAAGGATGAAGCAATTCTTCAAATTCTTGAAGGACGGTCTTTTTCCAAGTTTTTGGTTTAGCCCTGAAGAAGATGTGATCCAAATCAAAATATTCGGCAATGTTTTTTAAATTATGTTCTCCTGCTTTTGTTTGGGTGAAACAGTCCAACACTGTTACTAACAATGGATTTTTTACGCCATGATTTTCTATCAATCGCTTTACAATTGCATGAGAATCTTTTCCTCCGGAAACTGCTACCATACAATCATATTTACCATTTCCTTTATTATCCTGAATATATTTGGTTAACCATTTTTGTCGTTCCTTAAAATCAATCTGATTTTTTCTTTCACTATTTATACAGGGATAGCATACTCCGTCAATTTCACGAGCTCCAGGGCGAGCTTCAAGGGGGAAACCACATTTTTTACAAGTCCTTATATTATTATCTGTGTTGTTTTTTAATGTTTCCATGCTAATTATTCAATTATTTTTGTTTTCAAAAAATCCTTAATCTTTTTTACCACATAGATTTGCTCTTCAATCGAAAGTGTTGGGTACATCGGCAAACTCAAACAATGATTGTAATAATTTTCTGCAACCGGAAAATCTCCTTCCTTCCATCCTAATTGCCTATAGTATGGCATTAGGTGAACAGGGATATAATGTACTTGAGCAAAAATATTATGTTTCCGCAAAAAGTCATATAGTTCCTTGCGTTGCGCAACCTGTATGATGTACAAATGGTAAGCATTTCCTTCCCTGTATTTACTTATATTATTGTTAACGGGAGTATTTTTAAATGCTTCATCATATCTTTTTGCTATTTCTATCCGTCGCATAATGCCTTCATTGACTCTACTTAATTGTGAAATCCCCAAAGATGCCAAAATATCAGGCATACGGTAATTGTATCCCAAGTCCTGCATTTCGTAATACCATCCTCCATGATTTTGTTGTAATAATAATGGTTCTTTGGTAATTCCATGCGTTCTTAACATACAAAGTTTGCGGTAAAAGGTTTCATTATTTGTTGTTATCATTCCACCTTCGCCGCAAGCGATATGTTTTACAGGATGAAAGGAAAATACACTAAGGTCTGCAAACAGTCCATTGCCACAATATTGTTTTTGTCCCGCCGAATCGACAAAATATCCTCCCGGAGCATGACAAGCATCTTCAATAATCCACAGATTGTATTTTCTTGCAATAGCTTTTAATCTCTCCATATCGACAGGCAATCCGGCAAAATCGACAGGTATTACTCCACTATAATATCCCAAAGGTTTTGAACTCAATTTTTGCTCCAATGCGTTCAAATCCATCAAAGCCGTGTTTGGATCAATATCAACAAAGTCTATCTTTCCTCCACAATAAGCGACGCAGTTTGCCGAAGCCGCAAAAGTGATTGGAGTGGTTAATACAACCGAAGAATTGTTAACTTCTAAAGATAATGCTGAAATATGCAAAGCCTCTGTTCCGTTACCAACCAAGACCGCAAATTTAGCACCGACATACTCTGCAAATGCCTGTTCAAACTCAGTAATTTTTGGACCCTGAGTCAGAAAATCAGATTTTAAGGTATTGACAATCGCGTCAATATCTGCTTGAGTAATATTATGTTTTCCGTATGGAATTGCTTTTGTCATAACGGGCTAAAATTAGAGTCAACATATTTCTTTATTTTATCCCTCATTGTATCGACAGTTTCCCATTCCATATTGGTTCCTGAATTATATTTGAATCCGGGTCGTACTTCCCAAGCATGGTAATGTTTCAGATATTTTTGCTTATCAACATCTGTTGGTAAAATGGCATAATATCTGTCAAATTCAATGGTATTATAGGAATCGCTTTCGGTAATCATTTCTTCGTGTAACTTTTCTCCGGGACGTATTCCTATGTATTCGACTTTGCATCCGGGAGCTATGGCTTGTGCTACTGTCTCGATGGTATAAGATGGAATCTTAGGAACAAAAATTTCACTACCTATTGCATTTTCAATTGCCCAAAGAACCATTTCCACACCTTCTTGTAAAGAAATATTGAAACGTGTCATATCTTTGTGAGTGACAGGAATAATTCCTTCTTCACGTTTTTTCATAAAAAAAGGGATTACCGAACCTCTTGATCCCATCACGTTTCCATACCTGACAACAGAAAATCTGATATCCCTTTTCCCCTTGATATTATTGGCCGAAATGAATAATTTATCGGAAACCAATTTAGTTGCTCCATACAAATTGATGGGGGCAGCCGCTTTATCTGTGGACAATGCCACAACTATATTTACATCCATTGCCAATGCGGCATCAATGACATTCTGTGCGCCTCCGATGTTTGTTTTGATACATTCGTCAGGATTATATTCTGCTGTTGGCACTTGTTTCAATGCCGCCGCATGAATAATTACGTCTATTCCCTCGCAAGCCCTTTTAAATCTTGCGCCATCTCTAACATCACCAATAAAAAAGCGTATCTGAGGATATTTTTCTTCCGGATAAAGTTGTGCCATTTCATATTGTTTTAACTCATCCCTGGAGTATATCACAAGCCTTTTCACATCCGGATAACGTTCCAAAATTATTTTGGTAAACATTTTACCAAAAGAACCTGTCCCTCCTGTTATTAATACTGATCGATTATTCAACATATAATTTTCCTTAATTTTTATTGAAAACTTACAAGTTATCAATTGATACTATTTCAAATTCATTATTGGATAAGAAATGCGCCGTTTCGGAAAAAGAACTGCCGGGAGCATAAATCTTATCAGTCATCGCTAAAACATTCATTTCAATAAATGCATCAATAATCCCTTCTTTAGTATCTCTATTGGTTTGTTTCACAGATGTGATAATTTTATCTCCAAATATGGAAACAATTTCATTTTTCACCTCCAGAGAATCTGATGCCAAATAAAAACGAACATTTTCCCTATATAAATTAATTTCTTTTTGAATTTTTTTTACAAAAAGTTCTGTGGGACTATTTCTGATTGACCACAAATGATCTGTTCGTCTAACATGAATACCAACTAATCTTTTTACATTTCCAAATGATTTTATAATTTCTTCAGCTCTATTTTTTATTTGGGGCTTTATAGTTATTGATTTCCACATGTCAGGTTCACACCAGAATTTTCCCCAATTAATCATAAAAACATGTTTGTACTTATCCAGTTTCCCAAAATCAGATTTAACAAAAGTAGATAAAACTTGAGAAACTTCATTTTTATAAATCCTTCTATCAAAAAGAAAAAACTGAAAAAACTTAGGTATCCATAAATTTTTTCGACGAGGATTGTCTCTTAATATAAAATCCGAGAATTTTGCATCCTCCATTTGAATATTATCTAAATCCGGATTTATAGACATCAATTCTTTTACGGAACAATTTAAGCCATGGTCTTTAAACCAGATGATTTTCAATGATTTGTTGAATTTCTTGCAAAATACAATAACAGAACATATTGCATTAATACGATTTCCTAAACCTCCAATAGGTATCAGTGTAAAATCTGCTTCCATCATTTAAAAACCCCATCTAAAATTATCTACGGTATAAACTTTGGATTTATCCATTCTCATGCCTAAATATGAACCGATATTGGAATAAAAATTGCCAATAAAAAATTCTGATTTTGCCAATAATTCAATATCAGCAAATAATTTAATTATACTGTTTCTCTTTTTTACCGGATCGGTTTGCATAAATTGACTATGAATATAGCCTCGTTCATCTGGAGTACATAATGTGCTGATATTCCATTGTGGATAATCTTTTTCTAGTTCTTCAATTACAGTATAGTCATCAGTCAATACGAATGCATCCCTAATTGATGACAAGGTTTCTGCTTTTTCAATATATTTATTTAGATTATCCAAAAAAACTTCAACATCTTTGTCTCCTCTACGTATATGAAATCCCAAATAATTCTGAGGCAAATTTATTGTACTCATACAATTTTCTACTTCTTCTTTTGTTCGGTCTGTATATCTCCATGTTAATTCAACCAGACGAGAACAGGCAGTTCTCATGTCATCGTCTATTTGTAACTCTGGGATGTAATATCGTTTTTTTAATACAGACGGATCAGTACTCCTACCCCATACGTCTTGAGTATATAATTGTCGCCCCAAAAAATTGATATAAGGATATAAATTTTTCACTTCTTCCAAATTTCCTTTTAGCATTTGTTTTAATGCATATTTGTAATTAATTGTTTGGAAATGTTTTCCATTATCAATTACTTCTTTTGTGAATGGTTTAAAGAAAATATTTGGATCTCTATCCCGCAAGCTGAAATAATTTCCTGAATTACATAGATTAAATTGTATTTTATTATCCAAACAATATAAAATTGCAAATATCATAAAATTATAGTTTGAAAAAAAGCCAGCGCTACCTATCCTGTAGCTCAATTTTCTCTTAAATGATTCATTTAGTTTATTATAGCTATATAATAGAGAATTTTGCATACTCAATTTTTCTTTATTAAATAATTAGATAGAAATTCCATACTTTCCTTAAACATAACAGATTTGCTTATTTTAAGTACAAAGATATATAATATTACCGAAATAAGTAGTTTTAAAATCATTAGAAAATATATATTATGTATATTTTGAGTTGCCAGCCATGCTATACCGAAAGAAAAAAGCGTTACAGCCAAGTATGGGAGGATATCCTTTAAAATATCTAACAGTTGCAATCCGACTAATCGGCGTACAAAATAGTACCAAATCAATAAGCCGACAAAATTCATAAGAATAAAACTTATTACCATAACAATTATGCCCAATGAATAGGTAGCAATTACTATTCCAATTTGTAAAATTCCCATAAAAATAGTAACATACATATAAATATTCGACTTCCCGTGAGTAAAAATCGTATTAAGAAATAAATTCCACAGGAAGAAAAAAGCGCCCCAAATACAAAACAATTGAAGGAACGGGACACTGGGCAACCATTTTTCAGTCACACTAATTAGGATAAATTCCTTTGCAATAAACGCCAATCCCAACATTAACGGGAAAGAAATAAAAGCGCCAAAGCGTATCATTTTTCTCAACACAAGTACTTGACGTTCTTTCTCCCCTTGTACTTGCACTAATACCGGTTGTGTTACTTGATTAATCATTCCTCCGATGGTTGATTGTCCCATACTGGCCCATTTATTCCCTTGAGTATAAACTCCTAAAGTAGCGGCATTGTAATATTTACCCAAAACGACTGAGAATATATTTCCACTGATGGAAGAAAAAATTCCGGTAAGTAATAACTTTGAACTAAAAGAGAACATTACTTTTAGCGGACGGAAGTCGATGTCAAAAGTCGGCTTCCAAGCAACATAAAAGAATCTCAATATAAAACCTAAGAACACATTAATAAGACTTTGAGCCACAAGCGACCAATAACCATAACCGAGAAAAGCCATCGTTACTCCCGTCATGCCTGAAATCAATTGAGATATTGCTACTACTTGTGCGTGCTGTTTTATCATCAATTGTTTTTGCATTATTGTACTCGGGATTATTGTCAATCCATAAAAAATCAAATAAAGTAAGTAGATTCTTGACAAATTTAACAATTCAGGACGTTTAAAACTATCGGCAATTAAAGGAGCACAGAAAAACAGAATTAGATATAATAGTAATCCAATGAAAAAGTTAAACCAAAATACAGCATTATAATCTTTGTGTGTTGCATTTCTTATATTAATTAATGAGGTTGAAAAACCACTCGAAACGAGAGTCAGGCCAATTCCATTAAAAAAAGCTAACATAAACACTAAACCATAATCATCAGGGTTTACAAGGCGTGCTAAAAATATACCGAATATAGTGCTGAATAATACTTCAATACCGCTACTAATTCCACCCCAGAAGAAGCCTTTAGCTGTTTTTTTCTTTAATGATAAATCTTCCATATACTAATGCTTCTATTTTATTTGTTTTTTTACTTTCAACAAAAGTGGTACAATTTTTATTTGAATGCCCAGCGGCATGAGTGAGAATAGATAAAAAGAAAAAAGAATAGGACTTTTCAAGATATCCTTGTCATGCAAATAATCGGGGCTTAAAAATTTGTCAATATATTGTTCATAATCTCCACCAATTATCCATGTAGTAAAAAGTAAGCGATGAACGAAAAACTTCTCTTTGATTTGTATCCTATATGTTGGATTCAAGGATTGGATTTTGTTATGTGCAAATGCAAAGAAAGAATCCAAACCTAGTGCTATTGAAATATTTTTCCCACTATCCACACTTGAACTAATTGAATTGGAATTAGAATGATAAAAATACGTAATTTCGGATAAATCACAACAGCTTTTAATAACTGAAAAAATTTGAAAAGACATATTTACGTCTTCTAAAATACGTTCTGAACAATGAATACCATGCTCTTTTAAGAGAGATGTCTTATAAAGTTTATTCCAAACAAACATAGTGTTGTGTTTACCAAAGTATTCAATAAGCATATTATCCTTTCTTAAAATATTATCCTTTAAAACAAAGTCTTCAATTTTATTTTCTGAATAAATTCGATGACTCCCACAAACCAAATCTACATTAAGACTTACAACCTTATTATACATTAATTCGATGCAATTTTGAGAAATTGTATCATCAGCGTCTAAGAAATAAAAATAAGTACCAAGTGCATTATCAATAATTTTTCCTCTTGATATACCGACTCCCTCATTTTTTTCGTTTTCAATAATACGTATACAATTCCCCCTTGTATGTTCAGCTTTAATAGAGCGAATAATATTCATGGAGTTATCCGAGCCTTTATCATCTATGATAAGAATT
>Ga0209629_10004221_pt1 | contig 10572 bp, 5 predicted proteins | sample TergutCu122P5_FD_187286 | JGI IMG/M metagenome (GOLD analysis project Ga0209629, IMG submission 187286) | Cubitermes ugandensis P5 segment gut microbial communities from Kakamega Forest, Kenya - Cu122 P5 (SPAdes) (version 2) | ecosystem: Host-associated > Arthropoda: Insects > Digestive system >... | reverse complement strand
TCATTCTGCTTTCCATTCTCTTTCATCCAATTGCGTAGCTGTTCATCTCAGCCTTTGGTGGGTTTTTGCCCTTTTATAGTGTGCTTTTTACTATTTTATAAAACTTATCTTTAAATAGTGAGCAGCATCCAGAACGAATTAAACGATTTTCTATAGAAACCTACAGGAAATAACGTTTAGGCTAACGAAGATTTCGGCTAACGAATGTGATTTCGGAAAGAATTACCTTCGTTAGTCGAAGTATCACAGTACACAGTAGTTCTGAGCGATACATATACTGCGATTATTACTTGTGAGGGACGGCTTCTTAATATGGCTTTATTTATTCAACACTTAAAAGCAGGGCTAATCGACAAAATAATACATCAGTGGGTTTTCTCTTGTGCAGCTCTATTTCACGAGGTACAAAATATATCTCATGAACAAACATTGTAAAAAGACTCCAGATGGAAGAAATATGTGCTGTGGCTTGCCATCCTTGCTCTAAGAAAACAGACCCTAAGCTACTTACTCTTCTGTTAAGAGAACAGTGGCTGTCAGACGAAAGTCTGCCAGACATAAACGCTGTAGGTTTTTAAATTGCGGTAAATTCAACTTATTTTGAGCGTTACATTGAAAGTGCGACTGAAAAGTCACTAACAGACCCGGAACTCGTGTTTTTTTATAATGTACATATTGTAGTTCAGTCTTTCTCATGTGCCGTGTACTTGAGTGAATTAATTAGGAGGTATTTCTCAATTGTTCGTAGTTTGTACCTTGATGGTTCCATCCATGCTGACATATAATAAAATACAATACTTCATAGAACTTATCTTGAGAATGTGAGCAGAAACAGTTACAGGCCACAGTGTGTGGAAACAGTTAACAAACACAAAATAGAGCAAAGACATTAGCCCTTAAGTTTTAAGATCATGCGTCGTGGTTCTTATATATTGGCAGAAATATTTTTAGGCCAATTTTCAAAGTAATTTTCTCGACTGTGTTTGGCTTTAATTGAACTACGTATGTATGTATGTATGTATGTATATATTCAGTAGGTTCACGGGCAGGGCCAACAAACAAGACGCAGCAGATGCACTGAAATTAATCACTTCCGTGTCACAGCGCATGTAACTGTCTGCAGTTTTTTTAATCGGATAGTGATATCGCCTTTATGAATCGGAGACTTAAGTGACTTAAGTGGACAGAATTAGTAAGACAACAGTAACTGTAGTTATGAAACCTTAAAATCTTAAACGGCGTCGATGCACAAGGATCACAGATATATTTTTTGTGAATACTGTTTCTAGAATATTAATTATATTGTGATATCGTCACCAAATGTAAGCGGAATGCGATGCTAAATATAGACACTTAAAGCAGCTGACTCTTGTTTGATGGCTTTTTATCAGGTGTGCACATATTATCCAAAAATCTAGGATCCACCTCAAAATTCTAGGCGCCAGATGGATAACATGAGGCAAGTTCAACATTGAGGACCCACATATCTTAGGCACCATCCCAGCTCTGTATTACATAGGAAGTGAAATTGAAGTTGCAGTTGCTTATGGCTGTTAGCGACGGTGTCTTAGATACAAAGCAGCTTTAAAATTTTATTTAGAATACAAAAGTATTGTTCATTTTCGACTTCAGTCTAATTCATGCAAACAAACCATTTTATGTCATTTTTATGTCCTTCAGGTTTAAAGGACTGTGATTAACATTCATTTCTATCTGTAGCTTGGTATTCTGAACTGTATGTGAATGACGAATTAGATGATGACTTTCTTTAACTGACTATTTCAGTAACTACAGTTTGGAACATAAATTTAAGACACTGAATCTTGACTTCCGCATATTTTAGCCTGTTTCAATAAATTAGTTATATGTGACCTCATGTAAGAGAATTCATAGCAAGAAGGATTTTGTTATTGTATTTACGTATATGTGCACACCTATTACGATTGTAATGAAGATGTCACAGCTTAGAGTCCCTTTTCTTGTCATTCCCGCTTTCTATATTTCAACAGTACTCTGACGCACAATCTTGCATAGTAAATCTGCGTATCACGAAAAATATTCAACTTGAAAAATACCCACCATGAAACGTGAAACCACAGACATACCAAATTCAAAGTTACTGAATACGTTCAGTATTTCTGTATATTAAAATATGTGTATATACTTTTCCTCTTGAAATATAAACCAATATAATATTAATGTAAGAAGAGCCCTAGACTGAAAAATGACAAAAATGACAAAAGTAAAACCAAAGTAAGGTATTTCTTATACATACGGGGGAAAACCCAGAACACATATGCATACAGGAAGGCAATGTCTATAACATGAGACCTTTGAGAGTTGTCAAGACGTCAGTTTCAAAAACGGAACTATAGAAATAACAATCACTCCTGATTGACTGGAACATCACCGCTATTTGAGGTAGAACTTGTGTTTCTTTTAAAAATATATCTAAGGAGACCCCTACTGCTATGCTACATTGTATCAAGTTACATGAAGTAGGAATATGATCATGTGACTGTTTGCAGAGACTCACTGAAGGGTTTTTTTTTTTGTAACAAATATCAGCAACCAGAACGAGAACAGGCCAGGAAAAGGTACAAAATCAGCAAATTGTCTTTCCTATCAAATTACTTTATTCGCGAGAGAACTCAAAGATGAGATTTATTTTACACTTTTTTGTAGTAATTTTGTATGATTTTAGTGATGTGTTCGTTCTTGGTTACTAATGAGGTTGTGAACGATTCAGATTATGCAGTTCAACAGAACATCTTGACCGCTTGTACGCACTTAAAGAGAATTAGGTATGTGAAATAAAATTAGTCTTTTAAAGGGGTTTAATGATCCTCTATTTTCTGTCAAAACAGATTACAAAGTTTTATTTTTTCACTACAAATGTCCAATAAAAACAGCAGGAACATCGTCGTTTCTTTCTATATCATAAACGGGAGAATAAAATAAAATTTAAGAAAGAGAACAGAATAAAATTTCCCGGTTTCTGATTTACCCATAGACGCACATATATCAAAACACAGCGAATTCTGCAGTAACATCAATTAAATCGAAAGTACACACAAGTATTCCCGTGAAAATAATCCAGAGTTTAGACTTCCCCTTCTTAACTGTGTGGTAGTTCGTATTAGAATATTATGTATCCCTTTCGCTGGAAACGGGATGATGTTTCGATTCATTCCCCTTGGAGATTTGTTGTTCCCCTGATACAAGTCAACATAAGATTAAATATTATTTACATTAAAAGAAAACCTTCGGAGCTACATGGATTCGTCTCCTTACTTCTTACTCGAATTCGAGAAGATAGATGCAGGTGTCCATTTAATACATTTGAGATAAGAAGTCGAAACTCAGCCAGCTGATAGAATACCTGTCACGTAACCGACTGAGAAGAAGATTACAAACCCCTTTTACAACTGGCCCCATCCCATGACATGTAACTATGACGTAAGAAATGAGCATCGCTCAATGCGTGAGAAATTCCTCCAAATACTTATTGTTCTAACTTCCATACTGGTAATTTAATATTAAGGCCAGGTCCTAGAAAGCAAAAGAGGGGGACCTTTTATAACCCAGAATTTTCGAAGGGGTGCGAAGGAATGGAAGGTTGAGGGTGGTAGGGACGTTACTTTGAGGGATGAATATTTTGATGGTGGTGCATCAAAAAGAAGGTACCTTTACATTTTTGAAAAGGCACTTGAAAGATTTCCTCATTCCACTGCACAAAAGATGCAGGTTCAACGAACTCTCCATCCTTCCTCCTGAGGTCTCTAGATATTAGCTAACCATTGCCAAGAAGGCTTGTAAGTCTCAAATTTAGCAGGTTGCCAAGCGTAAGAACGGGAAAATTATGTAGTATGGATGGAAGTAGGGCTGTTATTTTTCATAGAAATCTGTGGTTCCTTATTGGAAAGGAATGTTATGAATTGGGCTTGGCTCTGTTCCTTTCTTACCTAAACTTTTTTTCTTTCTTCCCTTCTACCTCCGGGGGTTTGGTTTAGGTTCTTATGGCGTAAACAAGTCCAAGTGGCGCTCTGCCCCATCCCATTCTTCTTTTTCTCCATGTACGTAACGAGAAAAAGAAACCTTCTTTATCCACCCACCGTAGTAGGGTTTCTACTTCCTCTATTACAAAAGAAAATCTTTAAAATTCCTGTTTTCTTACTACAAAAATTCACGCATTTCATTGTAGTAAAAATGTCTTATTTGGTTTATATGTTTTTGAATCTTATTTGATATGAATTATAATTTAAGGCACTCTTTGTTTATGCTGCCCTTCTGGTCCCTTTTCTTTAAATTCTTGTATTAATTTGTTGCTCAATAAGCCAGGGTTTAAAAATGAAAGGAGAGAGAACGGTCAAGTTTTAGGAAATAAAGTTACTTTGGCAGAAAGCACACTAGACGTAAAATAATTAGTACTGTTTAAATTCGTAATTTTTAATTTCATAGACATAGCCGCAGTGACAAAAATTTAATAACCTCAGTGAGTCTCCGAATATGTTCTTCTGATATGATGCCGTGTAAAAATAATCGAACCTTAGCATTTTCATTAACAAACAGTTTATAATAACCATGGTCCAATCTGACTAATAGATGGTTTATGTGTAGTTAAAATAACTTTTGACTAATCGTCTAATTCGTTTACTATAATAGTTTTATGTATAAAGAATGCCCACGTATTTCCTTATATATTATAATAATATATACTTAAATTATGACTATATACCATTTGGTACATACCCGTAGTTGATTATCATTTAGGATTTGCCACATCTACTTTGGTTCACCAGAAACTAGGAAACTGGCGCAGTACCGTTGCTTCGTTGCAGGTGGTTGTGGCGCCGGAACTTAGGGTGACTATGCTGGAGGAACAGGCCAGTGCTCGAGGGCGGTAGATCTTCATCTTCTTCGTCCGCACAAGATGATGGTGACCGCGAATCGCCACTGCTATGCGAGTTGGAATGCTTATTACAGCCTGGGCGATTGTTGTACCCGTTTTGGTTCAGCCGGTGTACATTTCCTGTACTCATGGATAGGTCCTCCGGTTCGGTTTGTTCTGGAAGAACGAGGGCTGCTGATGGGATAGGTAGCGGATTGGTGACAATCATGGGCGCAGGTGGCGGCGTGGTGTTCGAAAGGCGAATCACACGACGTATCTCCTGCGGTTTCCGTATTCTGTTCTTCTTCTCTGTTACGGATCCATTGTTATTGTGGGCTAGGATTCTTCGGGAGGTAACGAGATGGCTGACCTCATCCACACCCTCTTCCTCTTCCATGACCATATCTAAGGTGTCTTCCTCGTCTTCAACATCGTTCATAACCACACGTCTATCCACATCATTGATCACGATGGCAGACACAGGGAGAGGTCGTCTCGTGCCTTCTGTTTCATCATCGTCATCTTGAGTGTAAATATCTTTTGTCCTCGAAAATTTTCTATCTCTTACAAAATCAAGTGACTTCTGATTTCCCTCTTTCACATCAGTCAGTAGAATACCAGAAGAATCTTCCTTGCTAGGACATTTGTGGTGCATCAGATGGTGCCGACGTCTGAACCTACCCTGACAGCGCAAACATTCGAACGGTTTTTCGCCCTTATGAATTAACATATGAGCTTTGAGCTGATTCGAATCGGAGAATTTGGAAGTGCAGAGTTCGCAGGCATAAGGGCGTTCACCAGTGTGCACACGGAGATGCCGACGAAGGTTGGCCACTTGCACGAAATGGCGGTCACAATGTGTGCATTCGTAAGGCTTCTCCCCCGTGTGGAGCCGCATGTGCGTCTTCAGGTGGTGATCGCGGGTGAATCTCTTTTCACACACACCACAGCGGAACGGCTTCTCGCCTGTGTGGGTTCGCTCGTGATTCTGCAGCACGTGTTTGTATCCGAAGGAACGATGACACGTCTCACAGGTAAATGCCTTCTCGCGCCCCGTTACTGCGTCCCCCATGTTGCTACTGCCGCTTTTTACCAATTCCGAAGGAGGCGATGAACCTGCAGGATATAACATCTTGAAATATTTCACATTCTAACTGTACAATTGGAAGAAGTTTTTACTCTCATAGTTTACTCAAGTTTAATATTTATATCGTACATATCTACGTTAGAGTTTCTTTTCACACATGTTGCAGTACTAAAGATACCTAATCATAAATGAGACCACTTATTACCAAAAAAGTAAAGTTCACTCTATAACAGGCCACGTTGGCCCAGAGGGGGAGTAGAGGTATAGCTCTAATCTTTCTTTACCCTCGGCGATAGATGGGGTGGGAGGTCAACGCCACGCCCCGGCCGCTTTTCCTCCTGGGAAGACCCGGTACCCATTGTATAGGAGGCTGGGTGAGCCCTAAGGCCGGTCTGGACAGGTGCAGAAAATCTCGCCCCCACTGGGATTCGATGTCCGGACCGTCCAGCCCGTAACGAGTCGCTATATCGACTGTGCTATCCCGGCCCACAATATAAAAAATAGTGGATATTACAAAAGTAACACGCCAAATCGACTTGCAGATAGCAGAGTTTTAAAGTTTACATTGTGATTTGTAAACAGAATGTTTTAACAGTGGCAAAGAATTTCGGCTCAATGTTGTATAGTGCGGTAGCTATGCATGCTGTGTTAGCTATCGAGTTAAACTTTTTCATAAAGTGAATTTTATACTTTGATTCTCTACGTGTGCTATCATGCGAGATTTAAAGTTCCCACAGCGAAGTAGCTGAAGTTTCACGTCTTCTGTGCCATGACGATTTAAAAAATCTGTTAACTGCAAGGAAACAGTACATGATGACACTGGGAACGATCAAGTGTTTGTTTGCAGCAGAAGCCACGTGTTATTAAGGAACCAAGAAAAGTGTACATAGATGAGCACAGTTGATACACGGAGCTATTTTGTTGTCGCTATATCCTCTTGCATGATTCGTCTGCAAACAGTCCCCTTAAGACAATTCGCATGTGAATCCGCACATTTCTATAGTGCCAATTTTGAGGCTATGGCAGCATATTAGAAAGCAAACAACAAAGAACTAAACATATTTTGATGCCCAAAGATTACTACGCAAGAATTTGCTGTTGCCATTTCGAGAGAGCTGAAAAGAGGAAGACGAAGGAATTTTAAAGGATGGAGAGACTAAAATTATAAAAACCAAATGTCGTGGTCTCTTCCTTCGTAACCAGATCTTCCCAGATTCAAAGCTTGGACATCCTGACAGGTGTTCGTGGTTTCCCTCAGCCCCTTTGTCAAATAGCGGGGTAGCACCGTGAATTAGGCAAACAATTTTTGCCACATCCTTCTAAATTCTTTATCTCTGATCACTAAATTATTGGCGCTATGTAAGTCTGGCGTTAACAAATGAAAGCGTCGTTAAACGAAAGAAATATGAATTATTGCACCAGTAAATGAATAAAGAAGCAAATAAATAATATGTCCAATTATACTGTGACAGTTCCACGATTACAATTTCGATTGACGATCGTGTTAGCAAGTTAGGTACTATAGTAGTTATTTTATGTTGCTGCTGGTGTATGGGCAATACAACTTATTTCTTTCTGTTGCTTTTCTGCTGTATAATTTAATGGTTTCTGAACCTCAAAAAGTTTTTTGACTTGCAAATTTCATGGTGGTTTCGTATCCTCAGGTAGTCTATACTTTTAAAAAAATCTCCTGATTGTTGGTAGATGACATACGTTTTCATGACGGGTGATACATTCAGAACAAAAAGGAGTGAAAAACTGAGACAATAAAATGGTTATGTATGGCATCTAATTAATAAACTACCTGGTACATTCTCTTCCTTTGGCAGCGAATTTTACAGCTATGTAGGTACGTACCCAGCAAATTACATGTTGTCAATTTTAAATGATCCACAACCGTGCACTGATCAATTAGATATGATGTCAAAACCAGCAAGTGCTCGTAAGTGAATGAAAGTATATTATACACACCGTATAGCTCCTACATGTTTCGGCCACTGTGTGGTCTGCCGTACCGGTATCCTCAACACATCCTTGCTTGGATGCTGATTTAATACGTAGATACTATCCGTGTTCTACTGGAATCAATCACAAATATTTTACCTGTATTTTGTCTCTAATATGTATTTTTAACCATGCATTTTTATTAAAACTTAATATTTTATATTTATGCATTGGTTCAAAACCTTCCATAATATTTCGACATATCTAACCATTTTAATACACCTCCCTGAAGTTTGCCGCATGAGTGGCCGATACATGTACCCCTTTTAGTGTGTGTAACACACTGTCATACACTTACTATATTGATGTCATATCTACACGGTGTCATTCCAAAAGGAAAGCGACTTTAATATTCACAGGTTAGGGAACCTCAGACCTTAATACTGAACAAATACCATGTTGTTGCACAGCCGCGACATTAATATTGAAGCCGACATTCTCAAATCTGTTTTTCTAAGGTTTGTTTTAAATGTTATTTTCTCATCTCGAATGGTATAAATGAAATAATATTTTCCATGTTTCATAAACGAAAGCTTTCTCTCAGCGAAATGGGTATTAAATATCTCCAATGAGCTGTATGGAAGTTTTGTTACAAACCTGAAGTTGGAGGCGAAGGTGGAGTCGCCGTGATCTGTGTCATGCTTGTCACTTCGATGATAGTCGGTTCCACGGAGTCCGGCTTCCTACCTGCCCGTTTCTTTGCGTTCGCCTGATTTTTCCTGTTCACAGCCAAGTGGTGGTTGTTGTTCTTCTTTACCGTCATTCGATTGTTATTGTTTGAAGAGTCCCTCGTCGTCATAGGGAGGGGCGACACTGAGGCCGAAGACCAATTGAAAATATTTCCTGCACGCTGATGATGAAATAAAGCTGGTCCAGAAGGAAGAGTTTGCAAGCCAACAGGTAGTCGGTGTGGATTCCCACCCACAGACGTGGCGGCCATGAGGGCAGCTGTCTGGCTTGCAGCTAGCAGTGATTCCGCCATGGGAGAGCTGTATATTTGGTTACTCAAGATAGGTGACATTCCTTCTGCTGTGCCAGGGTGAAGGCCTGCGGAAATTGCTGCAGCCGCGGCAGTTACAATTGCGAAGTTCTTGCTACTGCATGGCGGAGAGAGGCTGTTCATGTCGAGAGAGCTCGGACTGCTGCTCCGGGTCCTTTCTCTTCCGTCGCTGTTGTTGCCACCCAGATCTGCCGTTGAAGACGAAGTCGTGTCCTTCATTCCCCTCCCGATGTCTCTGTTCTGGTGAACCAGCGCCACGGGTCCTCCTGCAAATCAACATGGTGTGAATCAGATACGCGTATCCTAACATCCAGAAGCCCCTCTAAAGCTACTCGTTCGCCGGATGTCCTTGGTTTGTTTGAGAACACTTGCGTAAACCTATACATTTTCCCTGTTTCTATCACACATTCTTAATATCGATAGTAGATATATGTAAATGATGTCAATTGCATACTCCGACCCTTCTTCCCTCATACTGTTATCCTGTGTTACAAGTCAGGTATCCGTATCCGTCTAATTCCATGTTGCCAGTCTTTCTTTAAAAGTTATAATTTCTTCGACATCTTCCAATTGTAAGCATTGCTTTACTTTCAACAAAAATATTGTACGCGTTTTTAGTGTTCGAAAAGACACGTATCACAAACAAGAACTAACTAAATAAATAAATATTAATTTATGTCACATATTGCAATACGAGATTCAATAAAGAATGGCTTCAAATCATGGACCGTAACTGATCAGGCGAGCAGAGTAATAATTATTTTAAGTAACACCAAGTTTCGTAAAATTATTTGAATGTTATATCGTAAGCTTGTTAATACCAGCAGATTTTATTGGTCTAAACACGTAAAAGATTTGACATAAAATAGAAAGAATGCTGCTTGTACTCGGAATAATCTGCTATCTTTCTCTTCAATTGAGGAAGATAGCAGTAGATTCGAAAAATTGTGTGTATAGTGTCTTGCATGTGTTTTCTAGACAAGGAAAAATTCCTTTTACTTAATGGTGTGTTAAAAGTCTTTAAGGTGGAATGAGCGTGACGACAGACAGAAATGCTCAGTTAATTATGCGTTTATTTTAAGCAGTATTTTCATTATATAAATGCATGAAATTGTACAATATATTCTACTGCAAACACAATTAAGATAGCTCGTTTGGCATTACGACAACGTTGCGGATTGGACGACTCAGAAGTCGTGGTTCACTTCTCCAAGGCGTCCACATCGGTTCTGGGGCCTACAAAGCCGCCTCTTCGGTGGTAATGGGAATGAAGCAGTCCACGCCTGAAGCTGACCACTCACTTCCGTCTAATATCAACGTTAAGAACGAGTGGAAGTACACCTCTACGGCCGTATGTATGGTCAGATAATTAAACTCATGAATCAGTGGACGGCCGAGGAAACGTGGCACCAAATTATCAAGGCCGGCTGTGGAGGCCACAAAGTCTCCTAATCAGTAGGTACCGGGAAGGCTTTCTCCGGTGGTTGAAGCAGCCGTGGCGTGAATCTGCTTCTCATTTCCATCTAGTGCAAAGCTTAAGATTAAGTGGTGGTATATTTCCGATACTCCATATAACTTTGTAATCACCGA
>Ga0209629_10004220_pt1 | contig 10573 bp, 6 predicted proteins | sample TergutCu122P5_FD_187286 | JGI IMG/M metagenome (GOLD analysis project Ga0209629, IMG submission 187286) | Cubitermes ugandensis P5 segment gut microbial communities from Kakamega Forest, Kenya - Cu122 P5 (SPAdes) (version 2) | ecosystem: Host-associated > Arthropoda: Insects > Digestive system >... | reverse complement strand
GTGGGTGGCTGTAGGTTATGCATCCGGGTTGAGGGATGTTGCTCCAAAGGAGCCACACACCACACCTACAACCAGCCATAACCAAAGTTATGTGCCACATGCTGTGAATATCTGTATGGTCTCCAGCTCCTGATGATGGGCATAATGGTCCCCGAAACATGGTGAGTGAATCGTAAGTTCAATAAACTACTGTGTAGCATCGAGTTGGTCTCTCTCCTCTTATCATCGATGATGCACGGACAAACACTCATTAAAGATATACGTTTCTGTTTAAACTACCATTTCTTATTTAAAATGAATACTTAAAAGCATAACTTTTAAGATTCCAAATGTGGCACGACCTTCCTTATCCATTCGTCTACCAAATGAGATCTTTCATTAATAAAGACAAAAGATTATCACTTGTTTTTAAAATTAGTCACGATCTAACTAAATGTGGCACGACCTTGCTTATCCATACGTCTACCAAATGAGATCTTTCGTTAATACAGAAAAAATATTATCACTTGTTTTTAAAATTAGTCACAATCTAACTTTGAACTTGTATTTTTAAAGACTTAACGCAATGAAGAGCAATATCAGAGATTCGTACAGGACCTAGCAGATTGTTAGGGGCCTGGGGTGGTGTAGTGGTCAAGGCGCTGCACTACTAGTCGGATAGCCCCAGGATCGATTCCCGGTGGTGTCACTGGATTTTTCAGTGACACATTCCTTCCGACCATACCATGGCCCTGGGATCGACCCAGCCCCTAGTGAAAATGAGTACAAGGAACATTTCCTGGGGGTAAAGGCGGCCGGTGCGTAAGGCTGGCGGCCTCACCACCTTCATGTGTTGTATGTCATTAAAATCTGGGAGCCTAAACCTCCTGGAACCCTCTGGGCCACACCAGGCCTGTTACAAGACTGCTTTACCTACCAGATTGTTAACACTCTCTACATACATTAAAGCACACTAATGAGCCACATTCTGTTTAAAACCAGCTGAACAACTACAAGGTTTCCAAGAAGTGGGTTCCTTGCTTTTCAGGCCTACACAAATGATCATCTGAGTGCCAAACAGTTGTGGGTCCTGACACACCTCTGATGCACTGCAGGACAATGTATACACAAATAACGAATAATCCCACATATGATGGACACACAGCAATTTTGTTTGTGAGATCTAAACACTGATAATACAGCCAAATGAAATGCACCCGTTTTCAAATTATACCTGCTGCTCAAAGACTCTGTGCTTGGCTGTGACTGGAGCTAGAATAAAATGGAACTCGCCTTGTAGAGAAGGCCATGCCATAGTTAACATAGTCAATGACCAGTTTTCCACTGCAGAGATCTCAGTTCAATATTATGCCATGGCACAAGTGGTTAGTCCCTGGCCACTCACCAAGGAGGCCTGGGTTTGATCCCAGGCCAGTCCATGTAGGATCTGTGGTAGACAAATTGGCAATGGGAGAGGTTTTTTTCTCTGAGTACTTCAGTATTTCCCTGTCATTCCAACAGTATTGCTTACTCATATTTCATTATTAATCTACCATAAAAAAAATGCTATATACTGAGAGCCACAAACAGCTTTGTAACAAAAAAACATTTTTCTTTCTCAAAAAGGGCAACAAATGTCAAACAGTACAATTATTTCTAAGAAGCTTAATTTTTTTCTGTCAATTCTTATTCCACCAAACCTCCACATTCACCTACAATTACCATAATCATCAGCAAATCGTACAACATGCACCTTTTTGCCCACAGTTGTTTCTCAGTACTTGTCCTATAATTACAGATTTCACTTACCTTGTGTTGAAGGTGCTGGCTGTGGGGAGTTCATCCCAGTACACATTTGGATGTGGACAAGCAATAGTCACAAACTTCGTCACCATGTCAGGATATTGATGTATGAAATACCATCCCAACATGGCACCCAAATCATGGCCAATCATAGTACAACTTGAAACACCCAGTGCACAAACAAACTCCTTCAGCTCTCCCAGTAATGTGTCAACACGGTAATTTCGTCTCCACATGGGTTTATCAGAATCACCAAACCCTTTCAGATCAAGGGCTATCACTCTGCAATATAATTTATTTGTCCACTGACGATACTTTGATCACACATATGCATTTAAATATGCTTCAAATATAAATTACTAAATTATCTTTAATTTTATACAAACAGCAAATTTTGCTTAAATTCACTTTGCAAGATTGGTAATCCCATGCAAGATTGGTAATCCCACCATGCATGCGTCTGGCATTTCCACAGTGATGTAGACCTTTGCTGTGGAACTCTGTAACCCTTCCTTAAGTAATAAAATATCAGTTAGTAAACAGCCTACCTACATGTTCCATTGGTAATTCTTCAGTCATTCCTAACAGACTATTCCAGCCCATCCTTGCTAACACAGTTGAAATGTTGGCATGTTAAAAAGTAACAGACAAAATTTAAATAAAACTCCAATAAAAATGACAATCATACACATTTTAGACAAACATATTGAACCCACATTGTACAACCTTGTTCCAGTTACTGTGACTAGCATTTAGCTTCTTAAATTACCAATTCCATTAAAAAAGTTTACTGATTTCTTAGAAGATAAATGCTTTGTATTACTAAATAAATTTAAAAGCTTTATTACAATAAAAGAAAGTAATTTTTAAGTGGAATTCTAACAAACCGTATGATTTTGAGGCACAAAATTATCCTACTCAGAAGGCAAATTAAGTTATTCTGAGCTTTCTTCCAGCAATTAAAGGACACAAAAATTCAGGAAGATAATATGTTAGCCTTCTATTACTCCTTTCTACAAACAAGCACAAATAAACTACATGCATTAATATGATCAGCATTTCCTGTTCACCCAGTGTGATGTTATACTCTCCCCCTACCCAGCATTAATATCTGCAATTGCAAGTGTTAACATCATCATATACTCACCCAAGGAATCCAATATACACAATGTTGTAAATGCACATCTCCGAGTGTGTGTGTCATGTTTTTACATGTTGCATGTGTTAGTGTAGACCTCATCCTAGTACTAGCCTTTCATCATTTGGACTCTGATTCAATCAGACTTCTGATGAAACTCAAACAGTGGGACACTGCTAAGTAGATCCTTGCCAAAAACTGTACTTTGGCAAGGGTCTTATATTCTTACTTACCTGTAGTGCTGAGCTAATACCGGAATCTGGTACCGCCAACTAAGCCAACAGTCAGGAAATCCATGCAATAGAAGCAGAAGTGGTTTGTCTCTGTCTCCCGATTCCACATAATGCAACTTAACTCCCTGTATCCAAAACAAAAGTACCATCACCTTCACAATACCCTCGCATGGTCACGTGCGTCAGTCAACCGAATTTACCAATGTTGCGAGTTTATTCATATTCAGAAACAAGTAAACGAATCACCGGCATTTGTGGTTCGCATTTTTTCCTCTCTACTGAGAAAACGAAAATCTACTAGTAATCAGAATATTTGAATTTACCTTTAGTTTCACGTACGAATGTCGTCCTAAAGACGAATCTACTAGGCATGGGGGCGGCGCTTCTCTTCTTTGCAACGAAAAGAACCCATTTGGATTCCATGCCCATTGCGCAAATCTCTTCAGAATAACCCAAAATCCACATGTGAATGATAAAATATGTATTTTCAATGAATCCCATGGTGAAATCGACACTATACATTCTTGTCCGTAATCGGAAAACATTGTTCGAGCCCACCTGCAATGCTGCAAGGTGCACTTTGACCTCTCTTCCAACAAGGACCCCTTTCACCAGATGCAAACGTGATCGCCGAGTGACGCAGACTGATGTATGAATGCAACACAGTGGTATGCAAGACGTCAAGGACAAATGTACTTTGAGTCATCCTCTAAACGTCACAGCGCGACGGATGGGATTGCTGGAGTCTCATCAGTGGACGTTCACTGCCGGCATTCAGTGATCCTATAATCCGTGTCCCACTGCTGTAGACGATCTGTGCCCTCTTCATGGCCAATTTGTGTGAAGGATGTTATGTGCGTATACACACACACATCGACGTCTCGGTCAATGACGATACGTATACACAACCCGTTCATCCTAGGATGGTCGCTAATAATAAACTTCCACCTACCATGACCTAGACATGTTTACTCCAGCATTAGAACTTATGTCTTACCTCACTCCCCCTACTCCATAGATGTGTACTTTATTTATATTATGCCATCTCCTTCATGCTAAGCTTATTACAATTAAGTAAGGAATGTAAGTCCAGAATTAAACATAAACGTCAATGTTCAGCAGAAAACTTCTAAATCATTAACTTTTTTAAAATACTAAATTGACAATGTAAATCTGGCACATAATGAATACAACTACAGTTAAAACAGACCTAATATTGTGACTCTGAAGTCTTGCTAGGAAATTTTTAAAACAATGTTCCAACCAAAGTTAATTTTGAACAGTAGGAAGACTGGTGAAGCACCAAATATTACTTGGCCCAAGATTTTAAACAGTAAGGATAACTGCTCAAAATTTACTCAAAATGACCACTTCTGCTCCAGTGTTGTCCTGGACTTTCCACTCAAGACACTACTGCTCTATTAAACCTAAAAAATAATCCACCTTGTCACTGGATGGTTTATATGGTTCAACCCAACCCTGCAAATATGGGGTTTTCATATTACACAACTGAACATGCTTATAGAAGCAGGCCTACATCACCTCTGTAATTATGCCACATGTATACTGCACAATATAATGAGAACCCTGCATAAAGGCAATGAATATAAGCATGTAAATCTTGTCACTGCACTCTAGACTACAGAGTGACATGGGAAGTACAACACTGTGCTCTGAGAAGCATACATTTGAAAGGACTGCAGTGCAACTGTGTTAAGTGCCAAAAGCAGATCTGAATGTTTGGGTTCTCACAACTGATGATACTATCTTCTTTGATAAACAGCTGCTGGAAAAACCTCTAAATAAAAGGCATAAGATTAATCTTCTTACAACTCGAATCATAAAGGTCTAGGACTTTTTAGAAATATATGGACATTTACCCATAATAAGCCACTTACTCCCAAATTAAAAGTTCCTACTGTTCTCTCACGCCAGTGAACCAACACCACCTCCATTAAATCTGGATGAAATGCATGGGAAAGAGAAACAGAAACAGTGGAAGTAGCAGCCATGCAATATGAATAAAGTCAGATGTATAAATCACACATCATCTATATAATAATTATACTAAATTAAAATACTTTAATTGAAAACATATTCAGTTAAAGTATGAGCCCTTGTCCAGATAAAAATTTACTGGTAACAATTTCCATCAGCAAAATACAAAACCAAACCAGAAACTGAATGAATAAAGAAGTAAATACATACACATTTTAAAATCACACACCCTAACATAATAACTGGAAATCCTCAGAGTAACAAGCTCTGTAAACATTGATGCTGTTCTGCCATGTTGTCCTTTCAGAAGAACACATGGTTAGTTTGGAAACCATTAATTTATCAAAGTATTTGTCACTCAATGACACCAAAGGTGAAAATACAAAAAAATCCAAACAGAACTAGCATCTGTATTGTAGCAGCTACAAATGTTACATCCCCATGTGATTCACTTTTACAATACTGAAAAAAATTTTACTGATGCAAAATAACTTAAATTCTTTGTATCGTGCTTCATATTACTGTATTTCCCAGCCCATAAGATGCACTGTGAATTTTTCGTTAGAAATTTTAGAAAAAATAATGATGAATGTATTTTAATTTTAGTAATTTATTGGAAGAAAACAGGACTGTTCATACCAAAATTAGCAATCATAATATATTTTATTCATCACAGAAACCCAGAAAATCATCGTCACTGCTAATAAAATCATCTTCATGGTTGTTTTCACTATCCCACGATAAAGATGTCGTATAATGGATGTATGGGTATTTATAAGTTTGGAAATAATATTTACCCTCGGCGCATAAGATGCAGGTCGAATTTAAGTCACATTTTTCGGGGAAAAAAGTGCGTCTTATGGGCCAGGAAATACAGTAACTCCACACAGTTTTCTCTTCAGCACTTTCATCTGCTTCTATGCACGTTCATGCACACTACAGACTTAAGGACACCTGTAAATGTTACACTGATGTGCAAGAAGTTGTACCAAAGAATTTTATACGAACTTCCAAAACATTGAATATGCACATCATGGTGCACAAATAACACACAAGAACTTCAGGCGTGTTTATATTACATGTGCCAATCCCATGATTAATAACTGAAAAACCAATGCAAGGGAAAACATGGCTCTGCCAGCTGGTTGCCAGCTTTTCACTGTGGAGGTCCAGGTTCGATCCCCAGGCAGTCCTTGCAGCATCAGAGGCGGACAAAGTGGCACCATATACGTTTTCTCCCAGGTACTTCACCTTGTCCCATCCATTATCATTCAATCAAATTCCTACATTCCAGCATCTCTCATCTGTAGCACATACAACCTGCCCACAGGTAAACACAGTGCCAAGGACCTCAGTCTCACAAGACCCCAAAAATTAATAGGATGGTAAAAAGGTAAAAGGCTGTACCTGTATTTAATAAAGCATCAAGCCATATGAATGAATATGGAGTACAGGTACAGTTCCAGGCACTAACCATGAAACTACACAGACATGAGTGGTCAGCTACACACTTGCCATTCCACTCTTCCAGCAAAAAAAGCCTCCAATATTCTCTGAATACGCTTGACAGGACCTTCTGTCAACTGGTACTAAAGAACTTTACATATTCCAATACTACGTGGTTGACAGTCGACTTAACTCAAAGTAAAACTTTCAGAATAGTGGATTTTAAATTTCCAAATACTACATAGCCAATAACTTAATTTTAACTCAGAAGTAAGGACATCAGTACTAGAAAATGGAATGATCAGCTGGCTGGATCATAAGAATGTGTGTTGCTGCAATAATGTAATGTACAAGACATGAGCGTGTGCCACTGCACCCCTCCGTAAAAGGCAAAGCTGCATGAATAATACAAAGAAAATATAACTACATTCTTCTTTCACAGGATACAAGTGCATAAAAATGGTATAAATTATACACATAAAAACTTTAGAAAATAATAACTGTAGTAACATAATTCCCTCACGTAGTTACTGAGAAAACAAATGAGAGTACAGCAAAAAAAAAAAAAAGTTATTCACATATATTTCCAAATATGAATTTTGATGTATGTTTTCAGAAGCAAATTTCTGTAGAATAGGCAGATATATTTTTGTTTCCAAAGAGCAAAAGTACAAGAAGTAAATAGCATCAAACAGCTGCACATTATATAACCTCTGAAACCATTTAGAAGCTCAATTCATATTCTGACCTTCTAACACACACACCATAAAATTACTTATGTTAAAATATAAACCAAGACTTTATTTTTTTTTTATTACTGTTGTCATAATGTAGAAAACCATAATGTTCTGAGTACCTTCTGCAGTACATTGTACTTGCTGTGGTAATATCTGACACTTTTAGTCACAGTGATACGTAAATACAGTCAAGAGACCAAGTGCAGTAACATGCAATACTTAATATACCTTAATAAACCTAGACTTCTGTTGGAAATCACTGACTGTGACCAGCATGTCAGCAGAACTGATTCTAATACCAATTACAAATCATACATACCCTGCAGTATTTATAAACATACCAATACCTCTGATCACCGAAGTAAAACAACCTGTGCATGCACACAGTCACATATATGATGGGCCATGAAATGTCCTCAGAATCTCTACTGAAATCGTACCACACATTATGAAATATTCTGTGAAATGACTTGAGGTGAAAGTTTCCAATAACATTTCACTTGCAAAACAATTTTATATTTATGTTATCATCAACCGGTAACATTTCCATGACAATGGTTCATCCTATGAAAAATACTTTTCTGTCTCTTCTATCTTCCCAGGAAGACCTCCCTGTCATCCATGTCCCAATTTTTCCCAATTTCTTTTGCATCCCTTCCCTTACATCAGCTCTATTTTGTCACCCCCTCCCACACTGTTCATTTAACATCTTCAATTTTAAATTCGTCATGGTGACTGATTACAATGAAGTCTTATCAATCATACACACCTATACAGAACAAAAAGCCAACTTTCAAACATCACATCTGTCCGTCTCCATCACAGTGTCTGTCCCTTATTTATGATCTGCACAATTATCCTATTCACTGCACCCTCGTTTTCAATTCTACGAAGTAAAGCTTGCCCCTGCTCAAGAATAAACTACACTTGCACCACTGTATCCTCATTCTGCCCAGACAGCATCTCATTTCATGTGTGGACAAAATGAAATTCACACAAAGTTAAAACACCCACTGCATGTACCAAACCACCTGAGAAACTCACACCTGGAATCTCCTGACACTAAATTACAGACACTTTCTTTATCAAGGAATAAGAGCTCCATTAGAATTATAACATGCAAACTGACTTCTGGCATCAGGTGTCACAGAATTTTGCCATGAAAATTCTGAAATAATGCGTAATATCACGGTTACTTATATCTAATATGGAGTTTTAATGTCTTGGAAAGTAAAAATCATTTAAATTCATGCATTAATAAAATTATTCCCTAAGACTATGTGTATTTTCACTGTCAATCAAATGATGCAATAATTTTAGATTGTGCAGTCTTGTAGCATGGAACTACATTAAAATATTAACCCTACTTTCTTTAACAGAATATCTTATATATTTTTTATTTGTACTATATGGTTCTGCTTCTGCAGCTAATGTACAGACACAAGGAACTGCCAAAATGACGCTGTATCAGAAGACTGTCTTCTAGGAAGTGATGCTGTACAGTTTGGTTAATGGGTCCCAACATTTCAAAGGAGCCTGCTAACTTAATCTGACAACTAAAGATACAACTGGCATGTTCCTCTAAACCTCTGGCACTGATTCACCAAACTAAATGGCACATCTCAGAACATGTTACTCTTCATGTGAACCATGACAACCCAAAATTTCTAACACTTTGCTGATTGGAAATCTCACATGAGTAACATGAAAATGTGACAGCTGAGTAAAAACCACCCCTGAATGTATGCACACCAGTTTCTGTTCATACTGTCAGTGAACTTTACAGTAGTCAACAGATACTTGAGCATTCAAAAAACTCTGTGGCACGTCATAACCGTGTCCTCAAGTGGAACCGCTGGCCCATTTACTGGGTAATGTAATCTGTTCATATCCTCACAACTATAAGCCCTGCCAGGATTTTTTGCAAAGTGCTGCACATTACTTATATGTAAAATGACCAGATTTTATAAATAGGAACACATCTGTCATTTAATTAAAATTTTTGTAGAAATTTCATTGTTTTATTTAATAAATTATTAAATATAAGACAGAGAATAATGTCAGAATCCTAAGGTGGTGAAAGTCCAACAGCTCACACCTTGATGCCAGTGCCCCCGCTCACAACCAATAATCCTTACGAATAGTAAATTCCTGTCTCCACCTCAGTTTACAAAATATGGTAATCTATTCCAGTAATGCTTACCCGTTTTAATAACATTTTCATGTCACCTTTAAATTCTCCCGTTCACTCACACTTGCTGCACCAAACAACAAATATAAAATGTTTTTGCCCTCTCTCGCTCAACCTTGAGAGCGAACGATACACATTAACCCAATGGAAAGCATAACATCACCTCCAAGAGCATTTTCAGCCTCTTAATCTCACACAGTGCCATTACCAGAGGTGTAAAATCTTCAATTTCAGTACCTATACAAATTCTGTTAAAACACACCATACTGTTAAGACTCCTCCATTAAGCCAAACATGCTGCTAAATAACGGGAGATTAATTACACTCAGGTATGTATAGTACATGGACAGTTTGAAAAGTGCCCAGCATTCAGACATGACTGTACTCCAGCGTGAGAGCCGAGTCTTGCATTGCTTCAAACGTTCACCATAAACACTCTGAATGACACACCGAGACATCACCAAGAATGATGTTTTCCTGGAATAAAAAAAAAGTTTTAAAAAACAATAAAAACCTCTCTCCCAACAATATTAATATATCTGGAAACAAAACAGATTTACAGGGGCTAAAAAATAACTTAAGATACTTTGACCTAAGAAAGAAGAAGTAGCAGCATTTATATAATAAGGAGCTCCATAATTTGTACTTTTGATATAATATTATAAAGGCAATTATATAAGGAAATATACGGCAACAGAGAAGTGTAACATGTATAAAGGAAATAAGACATGCATACAAACATTTTGTCATTAAAACTCAAAGAAACCACTCTTGAGATCTAGGTATAGATAAGAATAATATTGAAACTGATGTTAGACAGCTGGGGTGTGAGGGTGTGGAGTGACTTGAGCTAGCTAAGGATACAATCCAGTGGTGGGTTTTTGTGAGTGCAGAAATCAACCATGAGGGTCTGCAAAACAAGAGGTTCATATTCATTCATTCATTCCATTGGCATGTGCAGAATGCGGTGATTCCTTGCCTTTCTCAGGAGCTTCTTCCATTCTTCCCTATCATATACTTTTTCCTGCCACTCTTCTCCACCAACTAT
>Ga0209629_10004219_pt1 | contig 10575 bp, 9 predicted proteins | sample TergutCu122P5_FD_187286 | JGI IMG/M metagenome (GOLD analysis project Ga0209629, IMG submission 187286) | Cubitermes ugandensis P5 segment gut microbial communities from Kakamega Forest, Kenya - Cu122 P5 (SPAdes) (version 2) | ecosystem: Host-associated > Arthropoda: Insects > Digestive system >... | reverse complement strand
CAGGAAGTAGGTACTATTGATATTCTGGTCAATAATGCCGGAATTATCAAACGGATACCGATGACGGAAATGTCGGCGACGGAATTTCGGCAGGTGGTTGATGTGGATTTGAATGCTCCTTTCATTGTATCCAAAGCGGTGATTCCGGCAATGATAAAGAAGGGACACGGTAAAATCATCAATATTTGCTCGATGATGAGTGAACTTGGAAGAGAAACAGTTTCGGCTTATGCTGCAGCCAAAGGCGGATTGAAAATGCTGACCCGCAATATCGCTTCCGAATACGGCGAATACAATATCCAATGCAACGGTCTCGGACCGGGATATATTGCCACGCCTCAAACAGCGCCCTTGCGTGAACCTCAAGCCGACGGCTCCCGCCATCCTTTCGATTCGTTTATCATCGCTAAAACGCCGGCAGCCCGTTGGGGAACTGCGGATGATTTAGGCGGTCCGGCGGTTTTTCTCGCTTCCGACGCATCCAATTTCGTCAACGGACATATTCTGTATGTCGATGGCGGCATTTTGGCATATATCGGAAAACAACCGTAAGTGAATTAAGAATTAAGAATTAAGAATTATAAATTATAAATTATGAAAAGCTCTATTTTAATATTTACTATTCTTTTATTTGCCTCTTGCTCTGCAAAGCCAATAAAAATTACTGTTGAAAATCCCTTGAATTTCGATAGAAACAAGGAGATTGTTGAAGTATCAACCGTCGGGTTTAATGTTGATTTTGACAATAAAACTTACGTTCTGAAAGACGGAAAAGGTGTAGAAACCGGTTATCAAGTGTTATCGGATAAGAAAACACTGGTTTTTCAAGCCAATGTACCGGCAAAAGATTTAGTAACTTATACTTTACAGGAAGGAAAGCCTGCTCCGGTAGCTCCGCTGGCGCACGTTCGTTTTGTGCCTGAAAGAAGCGACGATATGTCATGGGAAAACGATATTGTTGCCTACCGTATGTATGGTCCGGCATTGATGAAAACCGAACATCCGAGCAACGGCGTGGATATCTGGATGAAATACAAGGATGAACCGGTGATGGACAAGCTTTATGCCGGTGAGTTGAAACAGAAAATGTCGTATCACGAAGATAACGGCTTGGGCGGATTGGATTGCTACGACGTCACTCATACACTGGGAGCAGGCGGAGTTGCGCCTTATACTACCCAACTGTGGATAGGCGATGCTTTCGCTCGCTACAAAATTTTGGAAAGCGGTCCTTTGCGTTCGGTTTTTACCTTATTTTATGACACTATTCCGGTGAATGGTAAATATTATACTGAAACTTTCACTGTTACTTGCGATGCCGGCAGTCCGATGTGTAAAGCCATTGTTAAGTTTGAAGGCGCTGATCCTGTTCAGGTGGCAACCGGTATTTTTATGGATAAAGACAGCGTTAACACTGTTTTTGACAAGGGAAACCGTATCATCGCCTATACCAAAAACACTACTTCTAAGAAAGGCGTTCCGCAGGGGCAAACTTATATTGGCGTTTATGCACCCAATATGACGGGTGAGCCTCGTATAGAAAACAAAAATTATTTTGTAACCACTGATTACAAACTTGGAGACGAATTATTTTATTATTTCGGCGCAGGCTGGAGCAAATGGAAATTTCCTACAGAAAAAGACTGGTTGAAAGCTTTGGTAAATTTCAGCCAAGCCAAGCAAAATCCGTTGAAAATCACATTAAAGCTTTAGCGGTTTAATAATGATTTAGTGGAGGTACGGAGAAGTTCCCTCCAAAAATAAAATGACTTTTTGCAACCAAATGAATATGAGTTTACGTCTAATAGGTAAGAATTCAAAAATTATTTATAACAAATAAAAATTAAAATTATGGGTCAAAATTTATTACTTATTGGATTATTGTATGTTCCGGCTATAATGGTTACATTAATAGTATGGATTAAAAGCGGTGAGAAGCGCAAACGCTATCAGTCACAAGTTGAAGTATATAAAAAAGCTCTTGAATTAGGACAACACGTATCGGCTGACTGGTTTGTTGAACGCAAAGGGAAAAATTCATCGCTGACTGCAGGGATTATCTGTATCACAAGTGGTATTGGATTATCATTATTTGCTTGGTTGATGGTATATCTCAATGATATTAATGAGGATAACTTTTTATTACTCTTTAAATTCATTGAATCGCTTGGCGCTATACCTATATTTATTGGCATCGCTTTCGTGATTATCCATTTCATAGGAAAGAAAAAAGACGGCAGCGAAGATGCAAAATGAAGCATTGCTCGTATCGCGTGCTGCGTTGTTGGGCGACCGGAATGCTTTTAACCGTTTGGTTGAGTTTTATCAGTCGCCCATTCGGCGATTTTTTTTCAATCTGACAGACAGAGATGAGGAATTAAGCAAAGACTTGGCGCAGGAAACGTTTATTAAAGCATGGTTGAATATTGAATCGTTTCGTGCTGCGGCAAACTTTTCCACATGGCTTTTTCGCATTGCTTATAATACTTTTTACGACTATGTGCGTGTAAGGAAGCCGGTTGCCGATGTAAAAATCGAAACGTTGAACGACCATATAATTGTTAACACAACGGACAAAGATTTCAGTATGGATTTTGAACAGGCTTTAAAGATTCTGAATAAAGAGGAACGAGCAGTAATGCTGTTGTTTTATATGGAAGATCTGACGATAGACAAGATTTCAAAAATCATGAATTGTCCGGTAGGCACCATTAAATCGCATCTGCACCGCGGAAAGGAAAAGTTGTCGAAATACTTCAAGGATTATGAGTTATAAATTATGTGTTCAGTTATTCAGTTATTCAGTTATTAATATATGAAAGATGAAGATTTAAGAAAGATATTTGCAGAGCATAAGGCTGACATTCCCGACAAAGGTTTTTCGGAACGGGTTTTCAAGCAATTACCCGAACGAAAGAGTATATTGCCGCAAATAGTGATGGTCGTTTTTATTCTGATCGGATTTGCGCTTATGTTTATTCTGAATAGCCTTACTCCATTAATTGAACAAATCAACAGCTTGATTACATCTATCAGCCTGCAACAGATACCTTCACCAATCGCTATTATTTCCTATATCGGCTTTCTTTCTATGGTAGGGATTATCGGTTATGCGGTTGTTCAAGCAGATGCCGACAGTTAGCCGACCAATTCCGCAATCTTCACAATCACCGCTACCGCTTTCTCCATCGATTGCACAGGAATCCATTCGTAGCGTCCGTGAAAATTCAAGCCGCCGGCGAAGATATTCGGGCAGGGTAATCCTTTGTACGAGAGTTGCGCTCCGTCGGTTCCGCCGCGAATGGGACGGACAATCGGCATCACGCCTGTTTCCCGCATAGCTCTTTCCGCAAGTTCAATGATGTGCTTTTGCGGCTCTACGATTTCACGCATGTTGCGGTATTGCTGTTTGATTTCCAATCGAAGGGTTCCTTCCGGATAAACCTTGTTTAAATAATCGGTTGTGTCTTGCAGTCGTTGCAAGCGTTGTTCAAACCGTTTCGCATCGTGGTCGCGGACGATGTAAGACAAGCTGGCTTCTTCCACTGTTCCGTTCATTCCCGTCAGATGGAAAAATCCTTCGTAGCCTGCGGTATGTTCAGGGCGTTCATGAGCGGGTAACATTCCGGCAAACTGCATAGCAATCAAGCCCGCATTGACCATTTTATTTTTAGCGTAACCCGGATGTACATTCAGACCTTTTACGATGATTTTAGCGCTTGCAGCATTGAAATTTTCATATTCCAATTCGCCAACTTCTCCGCCATCCATAGTATAAGCCCAATCGCAAGCAAATTTTTCTACATCGAATTTCGATGCGCCCATGCCGATTTCTTCGTCAGGATTGAAAGCTATACAGATTTTTCCGTGTTTAATTTCCGGATGGTCTATCAGGTATTGGATTGCCGTCATGATTTCGGCGATGCCGGCTTTGTCGTCGGCTCCCAAAAGCGTTGTGCCGTCGGTTACGATAATATCTTCGCCAATGTGTTGCAGCAATTCGGGAAACATCGCCGGCGAAAGAATAACATTTTCCTTTGCATTCAAGACAATCTCTTTTCCGTCGTATTTTTCCACAATACGAGGTTTTACGTTTGCGCCCGACATATCGGGGCTGGTATCCAAGTGGGCGATGAAACCGATGGTCGGAATTTTTTCGTCAGTATTCGCAGGCAAAGTTGCCATCAAATAAGCATGTTCATCCAAAGAAATTTCCGTCAAGCCCATGGCTTCGACTTCTTCTTTCAACGCTTTTGCTAAAAGCGCTTGTTTGTCCGTACTCGGAGTAGTTTCGGAGGTTTCGCTCGATTGGGTATCGAAAGAAACATAGTGTAGAAAACGATCAACGACTGTCATATAGAATAAGAATTAGGAATTAAGAATTAAGAATTGTTATTCAACATAAATTTGCATGTTTTCAAACTTCACCACCGTAACCGTTGTGCCGCTGTTAATAAAGCCTTGATTGGAAACGGCGTCATACACTTCGTTGTCAATCATTACTTTTCCCGACGGACGAAGCACGGTCATCGCTTTTCCTTTTTTTCCGACCAAGCTGTGCGTCGATTGATCGGCGCTTTCCGAATCAGCTAAATCGGTAGTTAGAGCTATTCTTCGGAACATTCCTTTTTCTCCGATTCGGGAAGAAAGCCACACGATGATGATGGTCGCTAACAATATTCCTGAGAAAACCGTCAGCGTTGAACGGATCACATCCGACAGTTGAACATATTCAAAGGAAAAATTATGATTGTCAAGCAAGGCAAAAATCAGTCCGGCGCAGACGAAAATAATTCCTGTTATTCCGGTTATCCCGAAACCGGGGATAACAAATATTTCCAATAATATCAATAGAATACCTATAACAAATACAACGATTTCCCAATTCTCCAAAAGTCCGTCCAAATACAAAGGCGTGAAATAGAGAATGGCGGCGATTATAGCGGCAATAGCCGGAAAGCCGAATCCCGGCGTGTGAAATTCAAAATAGATTCCGGCAATAATCAGCATAATCAATATTGCCTGAAAAGCGGGATTCATCAAAAACCCTTTCAAATTATCGAAGAGTGTAGGTTTATATTCAACTGATTTGTAGTCGTTATAACCCATGTAACGGGTTATCACTTCGTTTGTATTTTCAGCAATTCCATCGCAATAACCGAATTTCACCGCTTCCTGAGCGGTAAAAGTCAATACTTTACCGGAATCGATAACGCCCGGAATCACAATTCGCTCATCAACCATCGCTTCGGCAATGTGCGGGTCGCGCACCCACCGGTAAACAGTATCTTTCCCATTGATAATCGCATCTTTTCCATGCGCTTCCGCCGTAGAACGGATGAGTGAACGCATGTAAGACTGGTATTTGTCGGGCATCGCTTCACCCGAATTGCCATTGACAACCGTTGCAGCGCCGATGCTTGCCCCCTCGCGCATATAGATTTTTTTGCAGGCAATGGCAATCAAAGCGCCTGCCGATGCGGCATTGTTATCGATAAAAACATAAACGGGAATTGGATTGTATAAAATAGCCGACCGCATCGAATCGGCATCCTGCACCGTTCCGCCGTAAGTATTCAAGTGGAGGAGGATTGCGTCGGCATTCAGCGCATCTGCTTCTTTCAGTCCGTTACTCAAATAAATACGGGAAGTTGCATTTATATCGCTTCGAATATTAATCTTATAAATGAGCGCTTTTTTCCCTTCCGTTTCGTTTTGCGCAGGCAAACTAAACGTAAAGAGCAGTAAAGCAATGATGAAAAATAGCTTGTTCATAAAAATACGTTGAAATTCGTTCTGCAAAAGTAGTTAAAATTTTGCTTTTTTGTATTACCTTTGCGTCAAAGTTATTGTAATACTATTTATCTGTTTTTACCAATGAAGTATGCAAATTATATTCTTATTGTAATGTTTTTATTTACAGCTTGTACTGAAAAAAAGTCAGCCGATGCCGGCGACGAAACGATAATCGGCAAAAAGCCGGTCGAAGTTATAGACGGACGGATGTCTGCCGAAATCCTTCAAACACTCGGACAAGTGGGCGATGTTGCGGTTTCTCCCGATGGCAAAACCGTATTATACGGCGTAACTTATACCGATATTGCTCTGAATAAGCGTAACCGCGAATTTTTTACGGTCAATATTGACGGGAGTAACAAACAACAAATCACTTCTTCACCGAAAAGCGAAAGTAACGGACAGTGGATCGACGGCGGTAAGAAAATCGCTTTCCTCTATGATTCACAGATTTGGACAATGAATCCGGACGGGAAAGGACGGACGCAACTAAGCTCGGTTGAAAAAGGAATCGAAGGATTCAAATTTTCTCCGGACGGGAAAAAGATTCTGTTTATCAGTACGGTGAAATCGGTTAAAACGGCTGCCGACCGCTATCCTGATCTGGACAAAGCAAGCGGACGAATCATCGACAGTTTGATGTATAAGCATTGGGACGAGTGGGTAGAGGCAGTCCCTCATCCTTTCCTTACCGATTTCGACGGTCATGCGCTGACCGGTATCATCGACATTATGGAAGGCGAACCATACGAATCTCCCTTGCGTCCTTTCGGCGGAATCGAACAATTCGACTGGTCGCCCGACAGTAAAACCCTTGCTTACACTTCCCGCAAAAAAACAGGAAAAGAATATGCGCAATCAACCAATTCGGATATTTATTTCTATAATACCGAAACCAAAGAAACAAAGAATATGACCGAAAGTATGATGGGTTATGATACCAATCCGAAATTTTCTCCGGATGGGAAATACATTGCTTGGCTCAGCATGGAACGCGACGGTTATGAATCGGATAAAAACAGTTTGTTTGTTCAGAATATAGAAACCGGAAAGAAAATCTATTTGACTGCCGATTTCGATTACAATGCCGATGATTTTTGTTGGAACGATTCCTCTTCATCGATTTATATTGTTTCCTGTGTAAAAGGGACTACACAGTTATTTGAAGTAAAAATAACCGAAGCGTCGGTGCAAATTACGCCGATTACTCAGGGACAGCATGATTATACTTCCGTTGCTTATTCAAACGGTCGCTTGATTGGTTTACGCCAGTCCATGTCGGCTCCGAACGAAGTGTATGCCGTAAGTCCGGATGGAAAAGAGACGAATATTTCACAGGAAAATACCGATATTCTCAAACAAATTACGATGGGGAAAGTAGAAGAACGATGGATTAAAACCACCGACGGGAAAGATATGCTGACGTGGATTGTTTATCCTCCGAATTTCGACCCTTCAAAGAAATATCCGGCTTTATTGTATTGTCAAGGCGGACCTCAAAGTACGGTTAGCCAGTTTTGGTCTGTCCGGTGGAATCTGCAATTGATGGCGGCTCACGATTATATCGTTGTCGCTCCCAACCGGCGCGGTCTTCCGGGATTCGGCAAAGCATGGAATGAACAAATCAGCGGCGATTACGGAGGTCAGAATATGAAAGACTATTTCTCCGCCATCGATGCAATGGCTAAGGAACCTTTTGTCGATGCAAATCGCTTGGGTTGTACGGGCGCAAGTTACGGCGGTTTTTCGGTCTATTGGATTGCCGGTAATCACAACAAACGCTTCAAAGCTTTTTGGGCGCATGCCGGTATTTTCAACTTGGAGGCTCAGTACCTCGAAACCGAAGAAATGTGGTTTGTCAATTGGGACTTGGGGGGTTCGTTCTGGGATAAATCCAATAAGGTTGCACAAAACAGTTATGTCAATTCTCCTCACAAGTTTGTTGATAAATGGGATACCCCCATTGCGATCAGTTGTGGTGAAAAGGATTACCGCATTTTGGCATCGCAGGGGATGATGGCGTTCAATGCAGCTCAATTGCGTGGAATACCTTCACGGCTGTTGATATTTCCCAATGAAAATCATTGGATATTGCAACCGCAAAACGGAATCTTATTCCAACGCGAGTTTTTCCGGTGGTTCGATCAATGGTTAAAATAATAAGAAATGTTGATTCGACTTTACGAACAAAACCCAAACCGGAAGGAAATCGACAAAGTTATCGAGATTCTCAGGGAAGGCGGGATTATCATTTATCCCACCGATACCGTCTATGCGATGGGTTGTGATGCTTTGAACGTGCGTGCCGTAGAGAAAATCTGCAAATTAAAGGGATTGAATCCGCAAAAAAATCATCTGTCGATTATCTGTCCCGACTTGAGTAATATCAGTGAATATGCCAAAGTGAGTAATACGGTATTCAAACTGATGAAACGGAATCTTCCCGGTCCGTTTACTTTTATATTGAATGCAACAAACAGTCTGCCGAAAATATATAAAAACCGAAAAGAGGTCGGTATCCGCGTTCCCAATAATAATATCACGATAACTTTAGCGCGAGAATTGGGAAATCCGCTTCTGACTGCTTCTGTCCGAGACAAAGACGATCTGATGGAATATTGCATCGATCCTGATTTAATCGAAGAAGAATACGGCAACGATGTCGATGCGGTAATCGACGGCGGCTACGGGGGATTTGAACCTTCAACGATAGTGAATTGTACGACCGATGAAATTGAAATCATAAGGCAGGGGAAAGGAGAATTAATTGAATGAATCGAAGAAATGTTTGTTATTGCGAGCTTGACCCGCAATCCTTTTGTCATGTCATTGCGGGCTTGACCCGCAATCCCCTTCATCTTTTTAGGGGATCCCGCGTCAAGCGCGGGATGACAATTGTTTTTGCTTGCTTTTTTTTCTCTTTTTCCTTTCAAATTCACGCTCAGGAAATAACTTCTCCATTAGATATTCCGCTTTACTTGAGCGGTAATTTTGGTGAATTGCGAAACGACCATTTTCATTCCGGACTTGATTTCAAAACGCAAGGTGTTACCGGATTTCCGGTGAGAGCGGTCAAAGACGGTTTTATTTCCCGGATAAGCGTAAGCCCTTCCGGCTTTGGACGCGCGGTATATATCAATCATCCCGACGGAACAACTTCGGTTTATGGGCATTTAGAACATTTTGCCCAGAAAATAGAATCTGCCGTAAGGGATAGTCAGTACGTCAAAGAATCTTTTTCCGTTAATCTGAATTTTTACGCATGGCAATTTCCTGTCAAACAAGGAGAAGTATTTGCATACAGCGGAGATACCGGCGCTTCGGGCGGTCCGCATCTGCATTTTGAACTGCGAAATACGAAAACCGAGAAAACACTCGATCCTTTGCCTTTCTTTAAAAATCAAATAAAAGACAATCGTCCTCCCGAAATCAAGGGCTTACTGTTTATGCCTCAACCGGGGCAGGGAATTGTGAACGGGAGCATTAACAAACAAATAATCAATGTTGTCAAAAACAAAAGCGGTAAATATATCCTTTACAAGCCGGTCAAAGCCTGGGGAATAATTGGCATCGGAATAAAAGCCTTCGACAGGATGAATGAGACTTCAAACGCTTATGGCGTGAAAGAAATCCGGTTGCTGGTAAATAATGAAGAAGTATATCATTCCGTGATGGACGGATTCTTTTTTAATGAATCCCGTTATCTCAACAGTTTTATTGATTGGAATGAATGGAAAACGAATCGTTCGTTTTATATGAAATCATTTATCGATCCGGGAAATAAGCTCGGAATTTATCGTTCCCGCTCAAACAGACTTATTTCTATACAGGAATCCAAAGATTATCATTGCGAATACATTCTCAAGGATGCTTATGGAAATACTTCTACTTTTGATTTTACCATTACTGGCGAGAAACAGTTGATTCCTGAAGAAAAAAAGTCAGGCGTTTTATTTGCTTACAACCGGAATAATGAATATAAAGGAAAAGGTATGGAACTGAATATTCCCGAAGGAAATTTATATACCGATGTATATCTGAACCCTAACAGGGTTTCAAACCCTGTTAGGGTTGAAACTGGTTATTCCGACTTTGCGCCGCTCTATTCCTTTGGCGAACGAGTTCCTTTACATAACTCTTGTACGCTCACGCTGGCAATCACGAATGATTCTTATCCCGATAAAAGCAAATACGGAATAATTTCTATTGTTAATAACCGACCTGTTTGGTTAGGCGGAGAATATTCGGAGCATAAAATTAAAACCCGGATTCGAGAATTAGGGCAATTCACTGTAGCAATTGATACGGTTCCGCCGGAGGTTATTCCTCAAAATCCAAACAAATGGACTATAAACAAACGCATAGCATTTAAAATAAATGATGAGTTAAGCGGAATCGATTTTTACCAAGGGCGGTTAGATGGCAAATTTGCCCTTTTCGAATACGACGCCAAAACCCGTTCGCTTTTCTGCAATTTTGATGCAAAAAGAATGAAAGCAGGAAAGCAGACATTAACCTTGGTAGTCAGGGATGGAGCGAAAAATGAAACGCGAGTTAGCTACGAAGTGGTATTGTAGAGGTGCGGTTTGGATAGGAAAAACTAACACTTCATTTTGGCGGTAAAGGTATAAAAAATATATGTTACCGCCAAATTAACCCACATTGCAGCCCCTCAAGTCACAAAACTCTGTAAATCGTCAATATCCATTTTTTCGAATTCCGATTTGTGCACTACAAATTTTCGTTTGGTAAAAGGTTGAGCTTTGTAGTTCAGGCGAT
>Ga0209629_10004218_pt1 | contig 10576 bp, 14 predicted proteins | sample TergutCu122P5_FD_187286 | JGI IMG/M metagenome (GOLD analysis project Ga0209629, IMG submission 187286) | Cubitermes ugandensis P5 segment gut microbial communities from Kakamega Forest, Kenya - Cu122 P5 (SPAdes) (version 2) | ecosystem: Host-associated > Arthropoda: Insects > Digestive system... | reverse complement strand
CACATCGCTGGCAACGGGTTGTACACAATGCTGGTGACTACAATGAAGGACAGTAAAACTTCGAAACATGTATCTATTTTGTATCAGTTGTAAATAAATAGTTGCCACTATTAAAGATCCAACCCTCGTATTTTTCCTTTTGAATTTGTTTTATACTCACAAACACTCAATTCAATTTTGCAGTAACACATCCATTATTTAATTATATGTTTCAAAATTATCTTTACTCCTTTGGCAGGGTTAGAAATGCGAGTGACACATATATTTCTGTTATTTTTCCGTAATTCTTTTTTCTTTGTTTACCGACATTCTGATTTAGAGGGTTCGTGTTCGAATGGCACTAAAACTAGGCATGTGAATCTCGTTGAAGCTTGCGGGACGTAGCGGGTCACGAGATCTGACATTGGGCTGCACGATTTGCAACATTTACGGAAAGGAACTGTTGAGCCTATGATGCGTGTGCTGGAGAGGTCTGGACAGAAGTGGTTTCACTCTTGCCTTGTTTCAGGAATGGGGTGGGGAGAGTGAAGTACTGTTGGAACAGGTGCAGCTCAATTTTACCTTTCGATACAAGTTCATAATTCCGACCAGCCTCGTGGCTTGGTGGTCAGAGCTCCTGACTACTAAGCATGAGGTCCCGGGTTCGTTTCCCGGCTCTACCATGTGCGTTTTTCCTTGAAAGGGGAAGACGCCCATGGTGACCATGGTCTGGGTAGTTGGTAGAAATTAAATTTAAGGCCCCCCCTGGCACCTCAGATTCACCTCTCATTTCACCATCATTCTCATCGGGACAACGTAACCATTCCTTTATTTCCCATTCGTTATTTACATAGGATGCAAACTCCTGCCGGCTGTGAGAACAAAGAATTTAAGAGAAGGTAGGACGATCTGGTCTGTGGTTCAAGCACTTGGTAAGGGCGGGGGCCTGGCGTGCAGTGCATTCCTGTTTGTCCCGTCCGACGGGACGTCGTTTTACACTCCCCGGCACTATGGTGGGGCGTCAGAGGAGGTCCAGGTACTTGCCAGTGTTAGGGCGGTTAGATGATTGGTGATACGCCTTCCACCGAGCTCGTCTCAAGAAATCCATAAAGTCCTTGAGAGAAAGGCGCCTATTGGACTGTAAGCGGTAGTAGACGAGGTGGGCAATGATTCATAAGAGCGCGGCCTGCCTTTGCGGGGGCCAATACTGGAAGGCAGGTCGTATTGGCCAGTCGGGCGGTATGTGTCAGGGATGCATGCGAAGTATCATCCCCAGTTTGGCTCGCGTCCAAGTCCAGATGAGCCACCCTTCCATACATTCGGTAATGGTGTGTTGAATTGAGTCCGGTTCTCCGCACCGGGCGCAGGAGCTGGTGTTCGTTAGGTGGATGGCGGCCAATCTGTCGTTTGTGGGCACAATGTCATTAATGGCTGCAAACCACGCCTATTTTACCATGTTAGGCACCACGGAAGCGTGAAGGTTTGTCCATATGCGCCGCCAAGGGATCCCAGGGTATTTTCGCACTATCTGTAGTTCAGGAGTGCCGTATTTAGCTTCATCCATGCGGACCAGCACGTCATATATACGCTGTTTGAAGGCCTTGCGCGTGTCAGCTGCGGTGTACGGGAGGACGTATGCTATATCCATCGCCTACTGTCGTATATGGACAAGCTTAGGGGGGATCCGGGCTACGTTAGGTGGGTTCGCCAGAGTGTGATTGAGGTCCAAGTTGCTGATCTGCTCCGAAAGTACTGTTCCGTCCTTGTCCCCCATCATCTGAATCCGACTGTACAGCAGCGTCCTACATTTGGCGCTTATATTGGGAAAACTCCAGCCGCCTTCCTCCTTTGGGCGGTGAAGCGTCATCACTGGCATCCGAAAGATAGCCCCTTGCCATATATACCAAGGGCATATTGTCGTAATTTTCTGTGCATGTGCGGTTGTTAGGGGAACAATTTGCGCCATATACCAAATCTTAGCATGTAAGCACGATTATACGTAGCGGACTCGCTGCGCGAAACACAGGCTCCTAGTGTATGCTTCCCGAGCCTGTGCTCGAACTGCGTCTATTACACCTGTCTAGCTGTATTTCATAGTTTGTGGTATAGTCGGCCCAAAGTTTACACCAAGCACTTTGATGCTGTCGTGGAATGCAATTCCTAGGTCAGTCGCCGGGGCTGTCCAACCGCCAAAGGCCATGGCTTTCGATTTCGAAGGATTGAGCAGTGCCCCCGTAGCTTTTTCAAACCATTTTATTGTCTGACGTATGGTTACATACTCCGCTGGATGGGTAACGAATACCGTCACATTGTCAGCATATGCCAGAACTGATCGGCACCTCTTCCTCCTTCCGACCTGTGGTCCCTGTAGGCTGTGATTCAGCCTGCTGAGGAGAGGGTGCAGACATAGCGCGTAGAGGGCCATGCTCAGCGGGCAGCCTTGCCGCACACCACATTGGATCGGTATGGGGCCGGCGAGAGTGTCGTTTATTTGGACTGAATCAGTGACGTCACTGTACATTGCGCGTTGGCGGTCTATGAAATCTTGCTATATTCCGTAGCTTTGCAAGCGTGTACTGGTGACGATGTGGTCAAAGGCGTTGTGAAAATCCAACGTCAGGATGCACATAGGGGTACCCGTGTTTTCTGCGTGTGCAATTCTGTCCCGAATTTGCGATGCCGCATCTAGGATGGAGTTGCCAGGGACTCCGCAAAATTGTGTGTATTGGAATTGAGCAGCCATCACCTGCTTGGGCCGTCGGGCTAGAATCCGCGCCAAGATTTTGTAATAGGTGTTTAGAAGCGATATTTGGCGGTACCCATTGGGGTGCCATCTACGTCCGCTTTTGGAATGCATATAAGAACCCCGTGCTTCGGCCGGGGAGTTATGTAGTTACTCAGGAACACGTGGTTAAGTAGCTCGATTAGGTCCAGGCGTACTGTCTCCCAGTTTTCAGAATAGAATTCATGGCAGATGCCATCGATACCTGATGATTTGTGTTTTTCGCCGGACGGGATTGCTCTGATGACCTCTTCTAAGTTTATAGGTCGTTCCATACTCTGTGCCGCCGCAGGGTCTAGTGGTTGTATTTGGGCTTGCAGTGTGGGGAGATTATCGCGGTCTATGTCTATAGGCCCAAATTTTTGACGTATGTTGTTCAGGAAGATGTTGGTCACTTCGTGTGGTCGGGTTGCGATGCGTCCGTGTGAGTCCTAAATGTGCTGGATTGCTCGCGTGTTGCGACGTCGAAGCGTTTTGAGAAGGTGGAAGAGGGAAGGTTCTTCTTCATCCATCCTGTCATGTTCGCTTGTGTCCAGCATGGTATTTTCCCTCCTCGCGGCGTGCAGGCGAACACGTTTTGCCTTTTACCTGTTTAGTTCCAGGAATTTGTCCGTCTCGGTCATATCGCTGCGTATGATGCAATAAAGGCATTCATGTAGATGGTTCTCCATATGTCGAAAATTCCTATTTCTCTCTCTTTCTTCGGCCCACACAAAACGCTGTAGTTGATTTTTGATATATCACTCCTACCACATCGCCACGTGTGGAAAGTGGCGCTTACGACTCCGCCACTGCATCCTACGTTCTCTTATTTTCCGTTTAAGGGCGTCATCTTGCATCACGGTCCGGTCCATTTCCCATCTTCAGAGCCCCCTCCGTATTGTCTGGTCTTGTATTGTTACGCGGAGCACTACGGCGTGGTGATCGGTAATGGCCGCATGTATGATTTCTTTTCCGGATTTTCTCTGCACCAAGCCTGGGGATACATAGAGGCGGTCTATTCGTGTAACTCCGGTGTTGTTGGTGGTGTGTGTAGGTCGGTCGCAACGGATCCTGCGTCCAGGTGTCAATTAGGGCGAGTCGTGTGACGATTTTCGAGAGTGATCTACTGGTTTGAAAGGTACCGGTGGTGCCGGCAGGGTTCAGTACACAGTTGAAATCTCCTCCGATAATCATGTGGGAAGGGGCGGTATAGAAAAAGTAGGCAATTCGGTGTTAAAAAAGTTTTCTCTTTCAGTTCGTCGTGTTGAGCCGGATGGGGCATACACGTTTATTAGCCTTAGGTCACTGTAGTCAGCTGACATGGCGCGCCCGGATGGTAGCTTATGGACGTTTGTGATTGGCATCGCGTTTCTTACGAGTATTGCGATTCGAGGTCCCGATGTTGTGATGAATTTCATATCCCCTAAAGTACAGCTTGTCCGGGTTTGTAACTTCTTGGAGGAACAGTATGTCTAGTTCATGTCTATGTATCTAATCGGATATCATCCCTACTCTTGTCGTCGCTGTAATCCCATTGATGTTGAGCGTTTTAATTTTTATGACATGCATTCGTGGTGGATGGTGATTACAATCGTGGGTCGGGACTATTAAGATTTCCCACCTTTACAGGGCACCTGTCGTGGCAGGCTGCGACTCCGCTCCGCGTGGTGCTCACCGGCCTTCTCTATCTTCAATTTATTTGTCCGGCTAGGGCTGTGGCGTATTTCCTCCTGTCTATCTTCTCTGGTGAGGGGTGTAATGCTAGTATCATTATCATCCATTGGCGTGTCCTCGTTTTCACTCCGGCCTGCTGTGTCAGTCAGGGGGAGCACGATACTGGAGGTCCCAGTAGCTAGGTCTTGTGTCTGGTTGTCACTCTTCCGTCTCGAAAGGCGGCCCTTGAGCGACATTTCTGCCGTCTCGGTCCCTGCCCTTCGCTCCCGTCATCTAGGTGTGGTGTGCCGATTGGGCCATCTGCCGTCTCGTCCGCTAGGACGGGTGTAGTGTCCATGTTCATCGTCATGGAGGGTTCTTGTTCCGTCGCACTAGGGGCTGTTTTCCTATCCGATACGATGGCGGTTGTTGTTGTGGAGGCTGTGGTGTTGTGGGCATCATTTTATCCCACAGTAGTGTTAGTGTCCTCCATTTTCCTGCCAGGAGGTATGGCTTTGTTCGTGGCAACGGATGCGTACGTGGTTTTAGTTGGGCCTTGCCTCTCCGTCTCGTTTGCCTGGCGTGAGGGGCAGGCCTGGTGCAATGCCCTACCGCGCCACAACCATTATATGTGGCCGGTTGTCCTTCGTACGATATCAGTACTGTATATCCAGCTATTGTCAGATGTGAGGGCAGGTGTCGGGTCAAATGCATCACAACCTGCCGCACCCCATTTGACACAGGATATCTATAGATCCTGGTCCACGTCTCGGCATGTATGTTCAACACTTTTCCAAGGGAAGCGAGAGACTCGTGAAGTGTATTGTTATGTACCTCAGGGGGCAAATTAGCTACCCGTATACGTTTAGTGCCCATCCCTGCCATATCTATATTCACAATGGATATTTCCCAATTGGGGTATTTGTATTCTGCACGACCAGCCGTATCTCGAAGCAATGCATGCACTGATTCGTTATCTACAAATGTCGTTTTATGCCATCAATTTGAATCATGCTTACTGTACCTTCCTGGATCCGACGAGCTGCGTGGAACCACTCATGGATATCATACGCAGTAATGCGTGGACTCGATGAGTCGAAGGAACAGACCACTGTATTCTGTCGCTCAGCCATTACTGCACGAAATTGTACTTGACCACAAACACCAAACACAATAAAAACAAACAAAACAAACTTAACGGAAAGACACTCCGCCAAAACTCGCTCACTACTTTCACTTCGTTGAGAAAGCACGTAGCAGAATGGGACTCGAACCAATGTAGTTTGTTTCCGAAGAGTATTGCCATCACGCGTTAACGCGCTCGGCTACCTCCGGGTGCGGCAAACAACCACCCTTTCGCAACATCCACCCATGTAAGCAGAGCTAGCAAGCCACACACCCCGGAAAATTAATGACCTTTAATTCATGTTTTAACTTTAAATTAAGCGACTGTATTGGTGTGTTTGGTTAATATATATGCGACGTGATTGTTTGTAATGAATGGCAGACAGAGAAACGTCACGAATGCACAAATATGGGGAGAGTAAAACGACTCGAATTATGATGGCAACTGTACGGCACGTCACTGCCTGAGCAGGACTTAGGAAATTTCGGGCCGCTTGAGTTTTGTTGAACAGAGGGTACATATCGTGACCATTAAATTGGCCTCGTTTTAACATGTTATGCAACGATGTAAATAAAACTGTCTTACGAATTACCATCCAATGATGTTTCCCTTCACGGTATCTAGAATTTGAATGTGACGGAGTTTTGAGAAGTTATATCCTTCTGGAGTAAGGGAGCGATGGAATTTCTCATCGCCTGCTCCGGCATTTAGCTTTGCGCCAGCCATGGTTTATGCCGATCGTAGAATGTAATCCGTGACGACAGACGAAGCCGAATCCCACTCGTCCTTCCAGTAGCCAGTCGCTGTACTGAGTGCGCTCACTCGGCGCGTAATGGTGGTATTAGAATTGGAATGAGGTTATACCAGATAGGGTGTTGCAGAACCGTTTATTACCGAAATGTGCGTGCTACATAGTAAGCAGACATCACGCAGAAGGAGTATGTGTTTATGTAGCACTCAGCTTACTCTAAAACTTCCCCCTCAGTGCCTCATGTAATGTGATGTCTGTCGAGCAAAGTTCGATGATGAGGTATGTTACGTGCCTTTCGCTGTTCTCGGACGTCACGCAGCGTATGCTGGTAGTTGTTTAAGGAAGTTTCAGGACAATCTGTCATTCCCATCTTCAAGGGTTAAGCCGTCCAGGAAGAATGCCAGGCAACCGGTGGACAGGCTATTATTTCGGGGATGATTCGGGCGGTGATTGGTTCTCGGGGAGGTAAGGAACCAGTCAAGTTGCTGGCGCTTGTGCTTTCTGGATGTGGGGGGAGAAAAAAGGGTAAGGAGGCGCAGGAATTGGACCCACCAGTGTAAGACTGAAAAGAAAAAAAAGATAACTGGCGTTGGAATGGGGGGGCACCAAAGTAGGAGTGAAATATGAAAAAATAAGAAGCACAGGAATTGGAGGCACCAGAGTAAAAGACAGGCGCGCACCCAGGCTTTTTCCCTGGGGGAGGGGGGAACTGACCCTGAAGATGTAAGTGGTTTGTATTTTATTTTTGATAAATATGTTGTAAAATCATACCATAAATATAAGTGTAACATAACACTATTTGCAACTGCATTTATATATATATACATACATATATATATATATATATATATTACAGAACGTGTAGTCATGTATATATATGATCACAAGTTTCATAATTCACCAAATTGAAATCACAAGGAAGGCCTCATTTTCTTGCTTCTTTAAAGTTCAATTAATAAATGTTTTATTTTATTTTTCGCAATGCCAGTGCACTAGTCATCAGCCCATTTCAGTGGCTGATATCGGCTGAAGGGTAAATCACATAACACTTTTGTTACGACGGTGTCTACAACGTCTGTAGTTTTTAAAATCTTGATTTGAGGGAGCTACAGCACGGCAGCCCCCCCCCCCCCCCCCACTTTGGGTACGTGCATGGTAAATATTGGAAAACAGAACTAAAAACAGTCATAGGTGTATGATGGAAAACCAAGCAGATAAAAAGAGGCACACATGCATTGAGTTTGGAGAAAATGTTGCAAGGCCTGAACTAATACCAAATAAACATTGATTATGTGATAAATAAGAGTGATTCATAAATTAGGGAAGTCATGGCCCATCTTGACCTGATGTACGTCACAAATTGCTACTGTATCGTCACAGATGTCTGTTAAAGTAGCTGTGACCTCTGAACTTGTAAACTGGGCCAAGTGTATATCTATTGCATTGAATCAAGAAATATGACTTTTACATGTAAAAGAAGATACTTAATCCTGGCAATAAATTAAGTAAACTGGATTACTGGACTGAGTCATTACTGCATAAGCAACGTTTCACAGCATGCATCATAACTAAATGTCATATAGGTTTAACTACAGCAGTTTTTTTTTTTTACAAAGGCCATTACTAAATTTGTATTGATTGTATTGTATCATTGAAATGTAATATTTCAATAAAGGATTATGCAAATTTTAGAGCTGCACATTTTCAAACTTTGTCTAGTTTTCCAATTCAGTGGTTGCTTAATGGAATTTTGTTACAAGCTATTAGTGTGTGAATTTAGACACTCTTATTGTAGTGAGAATATGTTTCCAAATTTTGCTTATGCAAGATGTGCGACTGGGTTTGAAACCAGGTCGGGGAAAGAGATACCTGTCCAGACCAGCCCTGGGGCTATTCAGCTGTGACCTCACTCACTGGCATTCCAAGAAAAAAATACAAACATGGTTGTCTGTGAGAGTTGATTATTAAAGGTCTTAAATCTGTAAGAATGAAATGCAGAGAAAGGGCACATTTGATCAATATAACAAATAAAACCCAAGACATCAGAATTACCCTTAAAAACAGGATAACTTGTCACGCAACTATATCATAAGCTTTCACCGTTTCAGTATATATTATTGTACAAGTGTGTTTCTTTTATCAGTATCGTAAGAACCACAGCTGTCCAGCAGGATGCGCCAGTGGGTAAAGACTTTCCATGCTATAAAGCTTCCATGCATGTTGAGGCCTTAAACGAGAGACCTGTAACTGACCATTGTATACTAAGCATTGCTAGATGCACAATGCATCTAGAACCTAATGCCATGTAGAGACCACTAGCTTCTTCATTAATGTTAATTCTATTTAATACCAATTGTGACTGATGCAGGCTTTAATTGCGACAGGAATTACAAGCTGCATAATTAAAATCTATACTGCATGTATACGTAAGGAACAAACATTAACACAGCAAAGACTTGAGCTGTGTTGGATTATATGCAGGGAGTGTACAGTCAGTTCAATTTTATTGTAACAGCTTACCTGGCAGCCACTGGGTCTTGCTGTAGCTACAAAACAAATTTTTCGGTGCTTTCTGTTGTTTTATCAAATTAACAAAATCCATAACTATTTCCATCATAGTGGACTGCAACAGTATTTTAAATGATATTTTGTTTTTAACATTGCATTAACCTATCATAACATAAAAAAATATAACAAGTTCAGTCTATGACTGTACTGTTGAAGATGTAGAACATAGTAACATATAGCCGCCATCTTGTTGTTGTCATAATGTTGCCATGGTAATTCATACCCGCCATCTTGGATGGCTCGGCACGCTGTGACGTCATCGACTTTGCCTGCAGACCCCCCATCCAACGAAACCATAGATGTATTCTACATCAAAATGGCAGGAACAGGGACTACTCTTCCAGGTACTCCAGGCACCAAAGGAGTTCTTTCATGACCCTATGTACAGCTGCAAGGGAAACTGGAAAATTTATCACAGCTGGCTCTTAAGCGGGGCCGCTTCTTCTTCTTTTACTGGCGTTACAACCCACTGTGGGTTTTAGCCTTCTCACTGATTCTCTTCCATTCCATCCTTTCCTTACATAACTTTCTCCACTTTCTTATTCCCATCCTCTGTATATCTTCTTCAACGTCCTCAATCCATCTTTTCCTTGGTCTTCCTCTGATTCTCCTGCCTATGGGTTTCCACTCAAATACTCTTTAGGTGTTCTCTTTTCATCCATCCGCATCACGTGACCTAGCTAAGGTATTCTTATGCTTTTTATAAATCTCACTATGTCTGCATTTTCTGTTAGTTCATTCAGTTCGTGGTTTATTCTGATTCTCCAGGATCCATCTTCATTTTGCACTGGACCAAAGATTTTCCTTAATATTCTATGCTCAAATATTCTAAGATATTGCTCATCTCGAGTTGTGAATGTCCAGGCTTTGCATTACTACTGGTCTTATTAAGCTCTTATATATTTTTAACTTTGAGCTGCTATTTAATGCTCTTGCTTTCATTAATTTCCCATATGCATAGTAACAACGATTTCCACTGAGGATCCTGGTTTGGATTTCACTATTGGTGGAGTTGGTTTGATTCAGTTGTGAACCTAGGTAGGAGAATTCTTTCACATGCCCAAATTCATGTTTTCCACATTGCAGGTGGTCACCATTAACTACTGTTCTCATTACTTCCATATACTTGGTCTTATTTTATTTAATTAGAAGACCCCTTTTTTTTTGCTTCACTTTCTATATTAACTGGGGTATCTTTCAGTGCATTTTTATTTCTGCTCACTATTGCCACATCATCGGCATAAGCAAAAACTTGTGTACTTTTTGTTCCTATATATCCATTGATATACATCTTCTGAAAAATTGCTTCTAAGATTAGATCGAATAATATAGAGGACAGTGCATCTCCTTGTCTCACACCATTGGTAATGGGAAAAGTGGATGTATATTGATTATCAGCTCTTACAGTTGCCTTGGATCCAGCCATGGTCACACTTATGAGTTGGACCAACTTCTTGGTATGCACAATATCATAAGATCATTTAGCATTCTGCCTCTATTGACATTGTCAAAGGCTTGTTTAATAAAGTCTATATACAGATTATGTAGGTGTGTATTGTAGTCATATGCCTTTTCTTGTGTTTGTCTTACAGCAAAAATGTGGCCAAAGGTTGAATGGTTTGCACGAAATCCACACTGATATTCCTCCAGTATTTCTTCTGCATTTTCTGCTAATTTCTTATATAGGATAGGCGATAGCACTTTGTAGGTAACGTTGAGTAGTGTTATGGCTCTA
>Ga0209629_10004217_pt1 | contig 10576 bp, 3 predicted proteins | sample TergutCu122P5_FD_187286 | JGI IMG/M metagenome (GOLD analysis project Ga0209629, IMG submission 187286) | Cubitermes ugandensis P5 segment gut microbial communities from Kakamega Forest, Kenya - Cu122 P5 (SPAdes) (version 2) | ecosystem: Host-associated > Arthropoda: Insects > Digestive system >... | reverse complement strand
ATACCATATGCTGTAAATATCTCAGTCTCACGCTCCTGATGATGGGCAAAATATTGCCCGAAACATGTTGAGCTGATCTTATAGATCAATAAATCATTGTTGCATCTAGTTGGTTTATCTATATTAATTTACCTAATTGAAGATGCACGGTCAAACAAAAATCAAGAAGATATATTGTTATGACTTTCTAAGGTGAATTCAGCATCTTTGCATGTGGTATGCCCTTGCCAGGAGTCAAACTTTGGATTGTGCAGCCCATAGCCTAGTCACTGTACTGACTGTGCTATTCCAGATCCTGTAATAATTAACTTGGCAAGATAAAATTGCAAATTTTAAAATTCTTACCCAGTTTGTCTTGTTTTCTTAGTATGTTTAATGAACTTACAATTTTCTGAATAAAGAGTCATTGATTACAGGAGGCTCTTGATTATGTAATGAAGTTAGATTTACCTTGCTGACTATCTTGCAGTGGTTTTGAATAATCAGCTGGGTGTACAGCTCTCTAGGCCTTCTAATGCTGGAGTCAAGTGGAGCACTTATTAGAAATTTGCGGACATAGTCAGGAAAAGGAAAAATTAAGAAGAATTTTTCATAGACATTTTATAAAGAATAGTGATAATTTGTTATTATATGGAGATCAAATGTAGCACAAGCATGTTTTAATAATAGTTCTTAACAGTGAATAAAATTAATTCTATAACGAGTGCTCGTTCTAGGCCATTTACAACCCTGACATGTATGAATCACACCAAAAGTCAGTTAACAGCCAATGTTTGTGGTAGTAACATTACAACCAGCAAAAGCTTGGGAGTCTATGAGGGGATGAACAGTTGTTCAGTGTGAATCATGTAATTAGATTTGACCTGAGTACACAAAAGGTAAGAAAGTTATAGTGAGTTAAATTGTGATTCTATTTAGGATAGAACTTAAGTATGTATCATTTATGTTTTTCCTTCACTGGAGTGCATATTGTTGACAACTTTTGTAACAGTAGTGTACCATGTCACTTACATCACTGAATCTACAAAAGCGTGGCACATTGCTGTAGTGACTAAGGTAGCATGTACTGGAAGATGCTTAATGATGAAGACAGTGAAATTAAAACTATAAATTAATATCAGTGTCTGAAGAGAATCACATGAAAGAAGTCTGACTTCAGAGTATCAAACAATTCACTTTTGTAGTTACATTTGCATATCAAATACTAGTTTTATTCTTGCATCAAATAAATATTCAATAGTATGTACACATTTCAGTTTTAATGCATTGTGACTTTTACTTATTTTCAGTGTAACCTTGAAAATGAGAGACGTGCAGAGTTGAGGGAGGTTTGGTCTGGTTCATCGAATGGTGACAGCATTGAAATGGGGAGTGAACGAGCTGAAGAGGTGAGAGCTGCCATGGCAAACTTTGCTCTGCCTCTGTCAGCAATACCTGATTGGGCATCTGAAGTGCCAGAGGAACAATGGAAACAACAGTTACTGGATCGGATACAGAGGTTGCAGCAACAGCAAGGCGAAAGACAGCCAAAAACATGAGTTTCTTTGGCATTTCATATGTTTTCACAGTTTCATTGCATGCAGTGTTCATGGTTTATGTTTTGCCTTTCCTAATGGATCTTGTTATCCAGGGTAGGGCATGGTATTCTCATGCTGGTGTTGGGTTTCAAACCAGATCTTATGGTGATCAGTGGTGACCAGTATTTGAGCAACCACCAGATGCATTTGATGTTATTAATTACAATTGAGCTATCATTATGTAGGAAGGTGATTCAACCGAATTTCACGTATTTAAAACTACATCATTATACCTCTAATCCAAATGCATGGCAGAAAATACGAAATACATTGGACTTGATTCTTATGAAATGCGTTATACTTGTAATGGCTTATCTCATGTTACATATAAAACTCAGTTGACATGTGTGTACGTGGAAGACACAGATTTGGAGAAAGTGTTGGCGGCTCATATTTTGCACTAGCAGAGAAGGTATCTGCTCTCATTGTTTGATAGATGACATAATATTTTCCAAGTTGGATGCAGCACTTTTGTTTTTTTATTCATAGAGGAAAGGCTTGCCTAAATCTTTAACAAAGTCTTCACTTCGTCCAACACACAAATAAAGCATTCTTACTATTTCACAAGTCTGCTGTTCAAGTCACACTAATGTTGTAATACCATCCATTGGCTTTTGTGTGGCGTTACTTCTACCAGTGAGGTTCCAAAAAACAACACCTCTGTTCGCAAATCTGCGGATACAAGAGTGTATGTGAAGCAAAATGCCTATTTTAAACCATACATGCTGTACAAACTTATATTATAATGACAATGATAATGCAAATGTACCCACAGAAATAAATGAGAAAACATGGATTTGATCTTTGTTTGTTTTTGTAAGGAGGAATTGAGTTTTGTACATTTAAAGTTATTTTTATTTGAACCAACATGGATCCAGTACCAGAACACTGAAAATCTGTGCTGAGGATAGTGAGAGAATGAAGATGTATGGTGGGAGGTAAAGTTGACTTCTCCTTCCTCCCACTGCTGGAGTATGGAATTTCCCATGTGGATTAACCCTTCAAGCTTGTATTTAAATGACACTTAGTGTTTTACCCAAATCGTATTTAAATCTGGCTTTCTGAAGTGCAGAACATAATATGTGCATCGAACTGCCAGTAGGGTAAGGTATACATGAACGTACACATGTACGTACATCGAGGTGTCTTGAAGGGTTAATAAAGTATATGTTCTTTTTTGAAACACTAGGTAGTCATGTATGATGAATCCTGCTAGGAGCAGTTCAAATGCAGAAGGTGTGAGTGACATGTATTGTATCTAATTAGGCCATGACCTTGCACTACTAATCATAATTGCATGAAACTGGGGTACATGGTTGCACAGTTAGTACTGCGCTACAAGCTGGAAGGGCATGGGTTTGATTCCCGATGGGGTTATTGGGATTTTTCATTGACATAATCCTTCTAGCCGCACTAGCCCTGGGGGTCGACTCAGCCTCGAACAGAAATGAGTACCTGGAGTATCTCCTGTGGCATAAAGGCGGCTGGTACGTAGGGCTGACAACCTTGCCACCCACATGTGCTGACTGTCCAGGAATTCTGGGGGTTTACAATTCCTGGGGCCCTAAGGGCCTGTGCAGGCCTGCGTAGGTATTACTGGCTTGAACATCGTGAAACTGCAGTGAAATCCTTGTTTTTATGTACCTGTGGGGAGTGTCATTTCTTGTACTAAGATGAGGTTTGCACCAAATACGAGTTATACAAAATTAAATTAAGAGGCTGTTCTTCTTACTGTATACAGCTGTGGTAAAATAATCTCTATATATACTCATAAGTAATGAGATAAGGACTGAGAAGTTTTAAAAAGAAAATTCCATCAAAACTATACCGATGACAGGGTATGTGGGAAACAACTGTAGAATATTCAGAAAAGTGAAGAGAAATTAATAAATTATGCTAGCAGTTCTGATGTGACCAGCAGTTTTTCAAAGTAAAAAGCAGTGAAACCAGTGTACAAAGGTCCTGTAATGCTATGTTAGGATGGTTTAATTAGCAAAGAGCACAATGGATTCCTGTTTATGAAGTAATCCGAACTTAATAGGCTTTCTCTTTGTGCTGCACTAGGAGTAGTAGGAGATTTCAGCGCTTCCTCAGGCTGGTTAACACAGATCAAACAACAGCATGTCATTTGGGACAATGCCATACAAAGAAAATTTTTGTTTATGAATTAGCTGGGGGAATGTGTGTTAGATAATTTTATGAGATGTTGTGTTGTGGCAGTGCTATTGGCTTACGTAAAATTAAACTCTTTGTAGATTGTAAAGCAAAGAAATGCGCCTGTCACATACTTTAATTATAAGGGTGGGTGGATGGACCATTCTAGTTTTAACATGTGGTTTGACACCTTTGTGCTGCAGGTACATGAACTTTTGAGACTGGTTTGCCAAATAAGGCTATACTGTTGTTACATAATATACTAGTGTGCCCAGTTGAAAGTGTCCTGAACTCAGTTGATGGTAGACTGTGAAATATGTGATACCTGATGGGGCTGCTGTAGTTCAATCACTGGATTAGGAATAATTATCATAGTGGAAAGGCACAATGGGGTTAAGTCTTCTACACGTCAAAATATTGTGGAAGAAGCTCTCCTATTTAGATACCATATGTATCTGAGGTGTCATATTGCTGGAATGTGGTAAGGCCAACTACCATTAGCAAGTCAAAGGAAGAAAATGCTTCCAGGTCACAAAATTCATGACAGTGTGGCATGTATTGTGGATAGAATATCAACTGTCAGGTCAGCAACCATTCTGCAAAACATAGAAGGCTGTGAAAAAGTGTACAGTATTAACAACACACAGCATAGAAGGCTGTGAAAGAACTGACAGTGAAAACATCACGCGGCTGTTTGTGGAATTAAAAAATTGTTAAAAGGGCATGAGGGAAGGAAAATTGAATCACCAGATAGTGAGGATGAAACAGAACTTGTTGCAGGAAACTGTATCAGCAATGCAACTGACTTTGAGGGGAACTAAGGGTTTTTTAATGGATTGTTTGGAGCAACACAATGACACATCTTTGATAAGCTGCTATTACTTAGGCTGAAAACATTAATAATGAAGAAATAGCAAAGTTTTTGAAACAAATTCTAGTAATAAACATGTAAGTGCATCAGTTTTTGTTAATTTTTTTTATGTAAATATTTTTCTTAAGCATGTTGTGTAACTGACATAAATGTGAAGTTCAAGGGCATTGGGAAAATGGTGGGAAAGCATACGTTCAGAGGATTATGTCAAAGTGACTTTCAGGATTAAATGTGGTACATATGTTAGGAATCTTACGGTTTTTTGATTGCTGTTTTTAGTTGTCTGCATTCTGTCTGCTATCACCACAGATAAATGACATTTCAGTATATGTTTATGTTGAGTTTTGGCTGGGCATAGAGGAAGTGTTCACAACACACAGGATTTTACTAAATGTGGGAATATAAATTCAGCTTTCATCCCAATAAACTTCAGAGCACTGAAGAAATGTAGCTATTAGGAGCAAGTTACCTTACTGAGATAAGCATAATTGAGCTTCACCTGATATAAGCCATGACAGAACTGATCATAAAGTGCAGGTGCATGCCTGACATGATCAGGCTACTGCAGATTACATCCAAATCAGCTGCTGTGTTGCTGAAGTGCTCTGAACTGCAGACTTAAGTACAGTCACAGGCTAACATTCAGTGAAATTAGTGAACACATGTACATGTATACAAGAATCCAAAAGCTGAAAATTGGTCACATGCAACAGAACAAGTGAAAATTCTTATATGGACAAGCAAATTGGTGTATGCCCTTGGAGGTGACATGAAGAAAGCATGTTTCATTGTGTCTAGCTGCATTCTAGGTATACTGTATGCCATGTGGTGATGAGTGGCAACCAACTGTGTGGCAAGAAAACTGCACATGCATGAACACCATTTTTGATCATGCAAACATATAAGGGAGACAAAAATTAAGACTAAAGAACAAAATAATAGACAAATGTTAACATATGCATCAGAAACTTGGACACTAACAAAGAGAGATAGAAAGCAATTGAACTTTTTTGAAAGGAAAGTGTGTAGAAGAATTTTAGGCCCAGTATATGACAATGAAAAAGAAAATTGGAGGATATTAACCAATAAAGAAATTGATGCAAGTGTTAATAAACCTACTATAATAGAGACAATAAGGTTAAATATATTACTTTGATTTGGGCATTTACAGAGAATGGAAGAAAATATAATTCCCAAAAGGGTATTATATATGAATTTGGGGACAAGATTGAGAGGTAGACCAAGAAATAGATGACAAGTTGAAGTGAGAGAGGACAGAAGAATAATTGGCAGGAAAAGTGCATAACAGAGAGGAATGGAAGAAGCTCCTGAGAACGGCAAGTAATCGTCGCATTCTGCACATGCCAATGGAATGAATGAACATATAAGGGTATGCTATACTATGAAGGCACTGAGCTTTTATTAAAAATATATACAATGCATAATAAAATTTATAGCATATTTTGTGGTTAGAGTAGATGGCCCAGTTATTAGACACTTAAATTTAAATCTTTCTATAAATAACACTATTTGTATTATAATGCACATATCTTGTTCAATTGGGAAAACCAATAATTTTAAAGCAGGTTTTGAATAAAATTTTTCCATTTATTGTGTTGCTGAATAATGAAACCATACTGTGATATTTTGTCTCAAAAAGGGATGTTTTATGCACCAGTTTGCATATAAATGACTTTCCTGTGTTTGCATTGTTGGCCACTACGATTTCTTGTCTACATAACTACGGAACATTGTATTTGTGGGCAAAGGATATGTTACATACACAATTATATTTATTAAAGATAAGAAATCACTTATACCAACATCATTGAAAGGCTGTTAGGTATTACAAATATAACAACAGTTCTGCAGGTGCCAAATACAGCACTAAAGGCATCACGTGCAAGAAAATATCTGAAGAACAAACTTTTCTGCAACTGTAGTGACAATGTAGGGGTCTATCCAGGAATTGCCATCAGCACAGTAGGTAACCTATAAAAAACACTTGGTGTAGCACTAGCATTGTTTTTGTGATACCATTACACAGCATTCACAGTCTGGACTCAAGGAGTTATTTTGTTGAGTAAGCTCACCAAAAAAAAAGTTTAAGTGGTAATATTCACGCAGGACTTTGTTGTAGGTGTTTTGGCAGTTCATGTGCGCTAACTTGTTAAACTTTGAGCACAACACTGATGAATTTTGGGGTTATTTGCATTGCAGTTTAGGAGTCAAGCAGTCATACAGTTGGCTGTACTATTTGATATATCATTGACAGATGATCCCCTTAACCTACACTGTTACTAGGTTTCCATCCTTCTTCGCACCGTACATGTGCCGGGAGGATTGTGTCAACCTGCCTATGTCGTGTGGCTCGCTGACTGGCTAACCATCAGTCCAGCCCCATCTTTCAGCTAAAGGGCTATACAATGTGCTCTGTTCTGATGAAAACTGCATATTGCAGGTCATTACCAAACATAATAGGGGCCATTTCCACGTTCATAAAGATGGACATCATGGAAGTACATGTTTGTGTGCACAAAGAAGGCATGTGCAAACTCTGTGTATTACAGTTGGGATCTCACCTCTTAGAAGCTGGTTGAGTCTACAGTTCAAGACATATCAACAATTGGCAAGTGTTTGTTGAATGTATTAAAATTGTTTCGTACCTTTAATTCCATTAAAACAGCATTAAAGTTTGTTGGTGTAATTGAATCTCTTGGTGGTATTGTATCAATTTCTCGGTTTACTAAATTTAGAATGGCCTCGTATAGGCCGACTTATTTACTTACGTGGCATTGGACGGTATCAACATGCATAGTGACAACTGTATGCCGGTTACAGACTACCGTAACTTCCGAGTGCATTACGAGGGGTGCTGATAAGTCCTTAGCCCGACCAGGAAGGAAACAAGCTACAGCGACCAAACTCGGGATTTATTCAACATACTCCCCACAAAGCTCAATACTCTTCTTAGCCCGTTGCTGTAACTTTTGCAAGCCACTTAAAAAAAATTAAGAATGTTGTCCGTCCAACCAGGTCTCCGCGGCAACAATGACCACCGCGTCAGACGAAAAATGGCCACCTTTCAATTGTTTTTTCAGTCCAGGGAACAGGTGGTAGTCCGATGGGGCCAGATCCGGAGAATAGGGTGGGTGATCAAGACATTGGAAGCCCAGGTAGGCCAGTTTCTTCTAGGTTGCAAGTGCCCAGTGAGCCAGGGCATTGTCGTGCAGGAACAAGACCCCCTTGGTGACCTTCCCGCGGCGTTTTTCTTTCAAAATGTCCTTCACTTGCACCAGCAGAGATGAGTAATACTCCGCGTTGATAGTTTGGCCCTTAGGAAGATAATCAATGAGGAGGATGCCGTCTTGATCCAAAAAAATCGAGGCGAGAAATTTTCCAGCGGATTTTTGCACTCAGAATTTTTTGAGGCGGGGTGAGCCGCTATGCCGCAACTCCATTGATTGTTGCTTTGTCTCCGGGTCATAGTGATATAACCAGGTTTCGTCCACGACAGGAAATCATTTGGATCGTGCCAAAAAAAAAATCCAAATTTGCTCAGACGACTGGCACCGTTGACGTTTTTGATCCGCGTTCAGGCATAACGGGACCAACTTCGCCGATAGCTTCAGCATGTCCAAATCTTCATGAATGATGGATCCAACCCGCTCACGTGAGATGCCCAGTTGCTCAGCTCTTGATATAGCCGAAATCCGGCGGTCTTCCAAGATTAGCTCGTGAATTTGATCAATAATCTCCGGAGTACTCACTGTTTTGGGTCGCCCAGGACGAGGCGCATCACAGGTGGAAAATTCACCACGTTTAAACGGGCCACCCAGTTTTTGACGGTGGCATACGATGGTGCATGTTCCCCTAATGTTTCAATCAGAATGGCGTGAATTTTCTTCGGTGCCTTGCCTTGCAGGGGGGGGGGGAAAGATGACAGCTCGCGTCTCGATGTTGTTGAAATCGCGCGCGTCGCCTGACATGCTTTCTTGCAGCGTCAGTAACAAGAAAGACTTGCAGTTCGGCACATGAACAGACCCCTCTTTCCAACAACACTATTGATTCTGTTCTACGACATCGGGAAGTAGGTCGGGCCAAGGACTTATCAGCACCCCCTCGTATGTGTAGAAACATGCCAACATGTGTACCAGATTTGCGGTATGGGAAAAAAATTTAACCTGCTTACCGTATTTTATAAGGAGAGATAGTCTTACGGTTTCACAACATCCGTGTTTATGTTCATCCAGTGAATATTTGTGTTGCTGGAAAATGGCGCCGCTGGGAGGATTCTTCGTGATTCCGAATTTGAGTTTCGTTCAGGAGAGGCCCGCTGTATCCGTAGATGTCTCGCAACTTGATTTCTGCGACGCAGTGTTATTTTGTCCGCAGAGACATTTGCCATGAGAAAATGTTTTTTAACCATTTCCCTGACAAAACAGCAATAGAACACCGTAGTAATTTTGAAAATATTTTGCTATTTATCACATAACTAAGTCATTTTGTAAAAATATTATAAAAATACCGACACCCTATTCTATGTGTTGAATTGCATTTTTATACATTTTGTCTTATCAGTAGCCTATATTTCTACAACACACGATGTACAGAAAAAAATACAGAGGTATATTTGTACATATGATTATACGTACACTTATCCATTTTTCATTTTGTGTATCGATTTCATGTTGTCCGCATGCAGACTAAATTTTGCCGAAGTCGGCCGCACCTCATAAAAAGTTAAGCAGGCCTGCTTCAGTATATGCTCTTATGTTGCCAATTGGAAAAACATGCGTTATTTATGTCATGTGATATTCTCACCAGTATAGCTGCGAGAAAAAGCGCGATTGGACATTGAATTGGGCGTCAGATTAATTCTTTCATGTATTTTACTTGTTGAGTTCAGGGAGCACAATTCTATGGGGGTTGATACTAACCAGAGGAAGGTGATCCTATTATTTCTGAATAACGTACATTCCCCTTGGATAAAGGCTCTCCACTTGTAAGTCTAAATTGGCTTATCGGGAGTTATGTTAGAATTTCCTGCAACTTCGATACCTAGAGAAGTTGTGGTCGAATTATCCTTTTTGGCTTGGTATCTAGTTGTATAGCTGTTGGAAGACTACCATTGCAGTAGTTTAGGTTACATTGCTTCAAAAGGCAGTATTTCATCGGCACCCACCCCCGTCTGCATCTTTCTAACGCTCCTTCCCTTTTGCTACCCTGAAGCGCAGCCCTTTCAATTCTCTCACTCGGTCCGAAATAATCCCTTCCTGGGGCGGGAAATTGGGCGGAAGTAATTTCTAACCACGGCAATGGCTGCTGCTGCTGCATCGGTTTCGGTTGCCTCTCTCTTTCTCTCGCGTAGAGGTTCGTGCTAAGTCATATAGGACAACTAAAAACTTGTTAGCTTGTAAGTATATCGATTTATCTACTTTAAAAAGATCGAGCGATTTGTAACTGTCTTTGAGGGTAAGTTACTAATTATTCAGTATACTTATGGCAAATTTCATTTACATATTACCTGCGTACTAAACAAATTTCTGTGACATATCAATACTGGAAGAATGAATAGCACAAATCTTGTAACTCATTATTTTCAGTAATAAGAATGGTGCAGTGTTTTCGAGTTTCTAGGTATTTCTGGGCAGTTGCTCATTAACTATCTATTATTTGAGTGCTTTTGTGTTATATCGTGAAGTATGGTAGTGAAAGGCATGAAACGGTAAGCCTTTCCATTGCATGTAAGGAAAGAAGAAGACCCAAACAAATGATATGGGAAAAAGGAAGCCTCATTGCTTGTCCGTAGGTCGATAAGGGAAATAAAACGAGATACACGCCATCAGTGTTGGGGAATATAATTGATATAATAACAATACATAAGTCTTACGGTAAATTTTTTTACTGAATGGACTATAGGGGGTTATTTAAAATCATTAAGGCTTCATGGAAGCAGATCCATGAAGTCGGT
>Ga0209629_10004216_pt1 | contig 10577 bp, 8 predicted proteins | sample TergutCu122P5_FD_187286 | JGI IMG/M metagenome (GOLD analysis project Ga0209629, IMG submission 187286) | Cubitermes ugandensis P5 segment gut microbial communities from Kakamega Forest, Kenya - Cu122 P5 (SPAdes) (version 2) | ecosystem: Host-associated > Arthropoda: Insects > Digestive system >... | reverse complement strand
ATGGCAATATACTTATTTTTTCTCACTATTTACTTCTAGACCAATCTCCTTACTAGCCACTAAGAATGTGTCTGTGTTTTTTTTATGGTATTGTCACTTAACACCCGATAGATTAATATCATCAGATTAAACCAGAAGGTGTTAAGTACAGTTTCATTTAAGTCACTCCCAGTCTACCCGAACCCTTCTACTCACGTATTCTAAAGCGAAGTGTAAAAGCATTGGTGATAAAGGATCTTCTTTTTTTGAACCATTCTTAATAGGAAATGTGTCAGAAAAGTTTTTCCTATGCGGACTTTAGTACAGCTTTCATTTAAACACATTTTTATTTAAATTAATAATTTCATATTGATACCAAATTCAATAAGTTTATTATTCAAGGCTTTCCTCCTAAATAAATCATATGGTTTCTTGAAGTCTATAAATAGTTGGTGCACTGTCCCTTTGTAGTCTCACTTTTTCTAAAGTGTGTGATGAATTCAGACTATATCATCTTTCCCAGCTGTTGGCTTGAACCTAACTTTTCTCCCATATTTTGTTTTACGATATCCTAACAGAATTTGCATGTGGTACATAGGAAAGTGATCGAACACTACTTTATTTCCTCATAGAAATTATTTTTGAGTTACAATTTCTATTTGCAGTTGGTGCATGCACAATCAGTGCAAGGTCTCACCTACAACCTCTCATCAATATATGTGACATCCTATCACTAACAAACTCAACACTCTTAACTGCTAATATTGTAGTATGATGTGTAAAATATCCTGTCCTTAAAAGATAATTTATTTTTCCATAAAAAAGTGTAATCCTCTGCACCTACAGTGCCTTCCATAACCCATCCAATCTCCTCTGTTTCAGTTACTACTTGTATGTGAATAATAAATTGAATAAAAAATATACACATATAGATATTCACGTATGATTCAGTGCATTGTTTGGAATTTGCATGTGGTCTTTCTTTTTCCACGCAAGAAGAGTGCACAATTTTGTGTGTGGTGTTTGAGTGGGTTGTAGTGTGTATTGTTACCAGCCGAACTTCCGAGGTAGGTAATATTTGTAGACAGCGTCCTACAGAGGCGGGAGCTTTCATGATTTCCTTGCGAATGCAACTATGAGGTCATATTTCAACGAAATAGCGCCGTCGTCTGTAGTTTTGTTTGTTTCTGGCATTTTCATGAATTCCGCCATAAAGCCCGTCATATATTGTTCATGTAGTTCTCTTGGTATGCGATTGAGGAATGGGTTGACTGATGTCAAGGCATCTAAAAAAAAAAACAAGCATATTAGTAAACGGATCAGCTCATACACAGCTTGTCTCATGACAGTGCCTGGCCATTCGAACGTAGCAAGGGGTGTAACTCAGTGATACAGTGTCTGCTTCTCTGCAGAAAATCCCGTCAATTTTTACAACTATTAGTTTGTAAGTGTGTTGTCATACGTGTTGCAGTTTAACCTACTGTAGTTCACAAACTGTTACTTTAGACGTGTTTGCACAGTTAGCTCAGTCAAATATTCCAGAGAGCGGATTTTCCTGAAATATATTGAAGACTTTTATGGAAATTTTGGGATAAAATAAATATGTTTCCCCCCACCCCCCGAACAGGATCAGGATGGAACTCCAACCTGATCCTGCTCGAAAGCTGTCTACAAACCTGTATGATATATACCACTGCTAAGTGTACAGTGAATAAACTCCTGACGTTGGACAGAGGAATTGTCCGAAACATGTAGAGTTTTGTGAAATCAGTGCATCTACTTGGTTTTATTATAAAGAAATTTGTTACGATGCACGGTCACACGAACGTAAAAAAAAGTACGTACAAATCATAACACACCGCGTAAAATTCCAAATACCAGTCGAAATGACGCGGGAAATTTGTCCGCCAGTTGGCAGTACGGGAATAATCTCTGTACGTTACCAACTGCCTCCTTTCTGCTTCTGTAAACGTTTACAAAGGTGTGTCTCGGGAAATGAAAAATTGTTTTAGGGCTTCCTGCGTGGACGAAACGTTGGGAAACACTGACTTAGAGGCATACGTATTATTGTTATAGTTTTATGGAAGTAGGTAGTGTTAAGTAGAAGAGAAGGAACGTTAAAATTATGTACTTGCAAGATGGAGTGTCACTTTTCCATGAAAAGGACAAAACTCGGCTGGTCATCACACGTACTTCCAGGTAAACAGGTGGACCGCCATTAACGACTGTATCTTGAGGCGAAGGCATGCAAATATAAGAGAAACCAAGTATTTTATACACGAGGAATCTAATTAGAAAAGGAGAATGTGATTTCAGTCTTGCAGGTAGTCGTATCGTTTTTTTCTATTGGCCGAAAATTAGTTAAAAATCTTCAGTTTCGGTCAATATACGCGCAGAAACAATTCTACATAATTATATCATCGTCTACACAACTTAGTGTACTTATTAAATTGTGTAGACTGATATAATTACCTGAAACTCTTGAACTGTGAACACAACTGGATGCACAACACAAAAGTCTCCTTTTTAAATCGAATTGTGCTAAGAAGGGTCCCCTTAGATATTATTGTATCTTCCTGTATATGTTCTTATGTTGACATGCCTGAATACTTCCTAAGTATAAGCCGAAACATGTAGCATATATTTGATGGCAATTAAATTGATTGAATGAACGTGTGTTGTGTTAGACTGAACAAATATATTTTGTTTAATAGCAAACACAATGGGATGGCTTCCATAAAGATTATTTTTAAATTCTAAATTTATGTATATTCCACAGTCACCTCTAAGGCAGATGAGGGTATCGAAGGTGAATTCACCGCCTCTGAACTCGCAATCGATAACTTCAAACCCCGTGTCGTGCAGCAGTTTGTTAAATTCTTCAGCAGGATCTGACGAGTGTTCGTAGGGCGATACGAACTGATGGGCGTCCTAAAATGTTGGAAATGTGAGATTAACCTTTTGAAGATCAGATGTAACCGACATTTTATAAAAATATTCAGTTCGTACCTCAAAGGCAATTCATTGTGTTTCAGTTAAAAAGACCAATCGATGAATACCGTACAAGAAAGATTATCGCTGTTTGTTGTTAGAACCGTATGGAACACATAAATACACTGTGTGGGCAAAATGCAAGGTCTTTTAGTGTCAAACCTGCAGTTCGGTATTATGTACGTGTTCGGAGGAAATAAAGGTAATCAAAGATTGTTAGCATTGCAGGGGACACATAGATGATTTGGCTCTTCAGATGGAGTTTTCATTTGTTTCATAGACGGTTGAATTATCCATATTTCATTGTTTGGACCTTTCGAAAGGGACTGTTGCTGGTGCTTTTGTTCTCTTTAAGTGGGCTAATGTAAAAGTCACAGTAATAAAAAAAATATAGGTTATGTGTCCTTTGATTTACTAACATTAACCTATAATTAACTCAGTTTCAATATAAAATTTTAAATTATTGAACTCTAAGGTAAAGAAGTTAATATTAGACTAAGACAAAAGATCTCCAACGTGTTCTAAGAACGTTTGAAGATCTGTATTTTATTACTAATTTAATTGTATGATATTTTAATAATTAAATGAAATACATAGTTATTGATAACTTTCAAAATAGCTGTAAAAGAGCTTCCAGTTTGTTACTCCATGAGAGATTTCATGGTGACAAAATGCGTTGGTACATGTAATGATGTGACATTTATATAAATTAAAATATATAATCTAAGTTTTGTGCTGACGGTGTATGGTAATGTACAGAAGGCTGTTGATCGATATTATCAAGAATTATATCTTATTTTAGATACATTTGTGCAGTGTCCATTTAACAAATGACAAGGAAAATGTAAGGCTATGCGGTCTAATGTCGGTATTGATGTTCAGTGCCATCGCTAAAACGCAGCACTTGTATGGCTGATCACACCCGTCAAAGTTAGAGACGTATATGCAGTAAATAAGTAAACATGAACAGAAGTGGACATCCTTGATCCTCAAAATGAAGTTGGTCCCTCCATCTCTTCTTCGGTCTTCCAGTGTCTCTTCGTCAAGGATCAAGGAATAGGAAACACGCCTAACCCTTCATGAACATGTTGATGATGATGATGATGATGTTGAGAAGTGGACATAAAATTACACAAATTTTGCAACACCGTACCATAAACTGGCTTTTGAGTTTTACCACTTGTGTCGCAGCATAGGATATTTTTTTATTCTGTTGACGGATGAATCATTGTGAACGCTACGTTATCACCATTTACTAAAAAGACAACCCATTATATAATCTGATTAGGCCGAAAGATATTGTATTTAAAAATTCAGTCCGTACCGCGCAGTAAACACAATCCCTCTCGGTTATAAAAACCAATCTGTTAATGATGGACAGGGAAATAGTGACTGCTGGTTGTGAGATCCATACAAAACAAATAAATACATTATGTAGGAAGAATGTAGAATATTTGAAGGATAAGTTTAATGGTACATATATTGCCCATTGCGCTTTATTGGATTCATGGTTATATTAACCACCCGTACGAATGAAATTAAAACAAACCTTTACGAAATTTGAGGTTTCTGTGTGCAGTGACTATGAAGATTGCCGTCTGCGTGGATATGACGTCGTCTGGAATGGTATAAATTTACTGACGTGTAGGAGGAAAGTACTATATCCGTGTCATACAACCGAACTTCACTAAGTTTTTACCACACTGCACGACGTCACGTCACAGCAGATTTTAACATTAACAATCTTTCGGTTTTCTCTTATAATTTTTTGGTAAATTTATGGCTGCTGTTAACTACACAAAGCTACTAAATGTGAAAGTCTCACCTTCATGTAGGGTTCCCACTCTGGTTTCCTGGACTGGATCTCGTATACTTTGAACAGTGGATGTCTTGCCGTAAATACAAGCAGCGTTTCACCGCCAGGTCGCAGCAAACTGTGTACATTTCTCAGAGCTGTCCTGGTAGTTAGACAGAAATCATTTATTAATGTTACGAAGGTATAACATCATGAAGACCTGTGATGTGTGCCATTGTGTTTAGACAGATTAAACTATGATCATGTCCGAAAATAATTTGATATGTTTTAGTGCCTGTAATACTTAAAGTGGAAGTTTCAATGGCTCTGGAAATACAAGTGGATGTTTCAGCACCTCTTGTATTAAAAATTGTTGTTTCAGTACCTTTAGAACTACAAGTGGGTGTTTCAGTACCCCTTGAATTGAAAATAGATGTTGCAGTACCTTTGTATATACAAGTGGATATTTCACCACCTTTAGATCTACAAGTGGATGTTTCAGTACCTCCAGAACAACAACTGTATGTTTCACCACATAATGCAATGTACCACTAATGCTGTATTAAGAACAAAATTTTTCGAAGCCACCATGTGGTTTTTATCTATTTAATTTTTTTGTATTTTTTATTCACAAATAAATGTGTTTGTACATTTTGGGACAGATTTGTAATGTCCGAAATTATGAATTCACATGTTGCCAATAAATGCCCGATCGTCACCTACGCCTACGCAATTTACCAAATTCCGAGAGACTTACAAATTCCATTAATAGGGATCAGGAAATGAACGCTTACTTAAAAATAAATTATTAAAAAATCACTTTTGTCGTCAAAATTCACGGATAAGTCATTTATCCAGCTTCGTCTTCATGTTTAAGAACGACACTTCTGTAATTTCTTGGTTTTTGTTGCTTGCATATATTCTAGCAATTTACATTGAACTTTGCTTTTATTCAACCAAAGGATGTGCTAAATCCAGCTGATTCTACAGCTGATGTAAACAATGGTTTTGCATGAGAGTGTGCTGCCCTTCATTGTTATTTCCTATGCACCATTTCCACTACTACAGTTCACAACCGCTTTTAATTTGTAGCGCGTATCATCAAATTCCGCTCAAACTTCTCTCTGCTTGTTGTGCTGTAGGCAGTAAAAACATTAGCAGCTATTTTTATCGTCATCCTACAAATTTCACTTGAATTGCTTCAGTTTTGGTCCAAAAACCAAAAGTTATGTATAAATTTGGCATGGCGGCAATAAAGTTTTAATTTCGACCGAATATTGTTATAACGAAACTTTTGTAACCTTCGAAGAAGTATTACCGTCCAATATTTCAGGATATTAAACAGGGACATTATTTTATGTGACCAATATATTTTGACAATTGCTGCCGGCTGGCTGATCGCATGAACTGTAGTCACTAAGCTACTCGCCCACACGATCGTTGCTGTATCGGCGGGAATTGTTAGACCATAGTTTTCAGAAAAAATATTGCCCATATATTAAGTTACTGTAGTGTCATTTCCACTTCTAAAATTCGCTATACCTATGTGTTCTGTTAATGATTACTGACTGAGGGAAGAATATTTAAGTTTACAAACGTAACGTGATGTGTATTGACTGGATACTCGTAACGGAGTTTTGTGAAAATCCGGCTAGTTTATAAAGAAATGAATAGAGCGCCCCCTTCAGACAGTTCCAACAAAGCCGGTCCGGCTTTGTTGGAACTGTCTGAAGGGGGCGCTGTGTAGTACATTCAAGTGGAGTTCAGTGAAAAACCGTCAGCTTTCTTGTAATATTAACTTGTAGTACGAACACCAAAACACCAGCCCGGTACATTCATCTTTTCGTGAGATGTCGACAACGGCTCTTACGTCTGTATGATGTATTCTTTTTCTACCTTATGCAGATTTCTTAAATTGTATTGAATTTAATTCTCAATTCCTGACTTAAACCGAGATAAATTTTATACTGAAAATAGAAACCACGTTCCAAGTGGTCGGTCATGATAAATTTCCTGTTTTCACTAACAGCTTAGGGTCGAGAGTTTCGCCCTGTGTCCAGTAATCGAATTTTGGTATAGATTTTTACCTCCTCTTGCAATTAGTTCGGACATCACTACGGATATTTTCAATCTAACGCACATGATATGAGTTTTGAAGTTCTCAGAGCGGTACTGATGAAGATCGAATTCTTGTGGGACGTTAAGCCATTCTGAGTGGTAAATAGTTACCGAGGTTTCGGAGGTGCTACGTTCCCTCGAAATATCGGAAACTATTTAAGCGTGTGTGTTAATTCCGTAAATATATAATTCAGTAACACACAATAAAAGTATATTAAGAATGATATCCTGGTTTTATAGGCACGTAATACCTGTGATCAGGAATCCAGTGCAGACAAAAGAAAGAGAATATCTTGTCGTAATCCGATGGCCGCAGCTGTGAGGTGTTTTCTATGTCTTTGGTGATGTCGAACTGTGTAAACCTCAGTTTGGGGTGCGTATACGTTTCGCTAGCGTATTGAATCATTTTAGCTGAAATGTCTGCTCCTACCAGTAGACCGAAATCCTCTGGCAGGTGAGGCATTAACACTTGCGTGGTCATTTTCCCCGGACCACAGCCCAAGTCAAGCACTCGGTCTCCTGTTTTCCAACTCATTGAATTTATGTACTTCGGTAAAAGTTTTGTGACGACTCTTCCCGTAAGTTTATGGAATGTGTCGGTGTATAATTTGGCGTCATACATTTCCTGAAACCAGAAAAACATTTAAGGGATGAATTTGTATCGGAATATCTCCTTTGTCAGAATTAAGCACACCTCATAATGATTTTATATTAGGTGTTGTTGTTGTTGAACGGACTACATGTTGGACTTCGACGATTGAATGATAAGATGAGACTTCCACTGACCAAGAAAGTAATTACTGTGGCCGGCGACAGTCTGAAGCAGTTCTTTTCAGAGATGGTTGTGGTAGTTTTGGGTGAAGAATATTTGCGCTGAAAATATGTAGCCATTTCAGGGAATATATTGAAATTAATACAAGTAAAATCTCTCGCTGCAATAATGTATGTCTTTCCTTTCATATTTTAACCAACATAATGCACTAATTAAAATAAATTAAAACATCATAAAAGACACTTCATATTAGGTACCAGTTCCTACATGTTTCGGCACCAAAGAGCCATCCTCAAGGAGTGTATTAAAACAAAATCTCCAACACGCATTTCAAGGGCTAGTCGCTCTAAATTTCATCAATGACTACAATGTAGAAAAGGAGTGAACGGCTGTCAAAAACACAATAAGTCTTTAATTAAATAGCGTAGATGGAAATCTATTAACAACTACATGTTTCGGCCCTCAGTTGGCCATCGTAATGTTGTATACACTGTGGTGAATCCTAAGTACAATATGCAAGTATTTAGATGTTGACATCTCATACATCTTAACATTATTTGTGTACAGATAGAGGCAGTACTGTAGTTTATACACAACGGGGATGTCACACCTTAAAATTTCATCACTAACCTTTTAAAGCCAACTGGTTACGTGATGCAACCACAGGTTTAACATTCAACAACTGTACGCTCTGCCCACACTGTATTTATGTGTTTTATATTTATCTGAGAACACACAGCGACTTGCTTCACTTAAACCATAGACTGATTGGGTTTTATAACCGAGTTGAAAAATGTTTACTGTGCGGTACTTGCTGGGCCTTTAAATAAAACAGTCTGCGCTTCGTCTTTAAAGGGTTAAAAATTGAAAGTCTTAAAATGTTAAAAAACATAGGTACTTATTTTAACAAGTGCAACAAGACTGCCTGAGAATGCCATCTAGATGCCGAAACATGTAGGAGTCAGTATTTAATATGAAGTGCGTATTATGATCTGTTTTATTTTTTTTAATTTTTGCATTATGTCGATTAAAATATGGAATGTAAGAAAATGCACGGTGTGAATACCAAGAAAATGTTAAAATGTATGGCTTTGTTGATACAATAAATAACCGTAATGGGAATTAGGTTTTATCACATTTTCTGACCAGTGGTGTAGCCATCAAATTTTAAACTTGTATGTATATACGTCGTAAGCCTACTTTATAATTAGAATTAATGTTAATCACTTAGGAAGTGATTCTGCAGTCACTACACTAATATTATAATTTTATTTATCCTATGTCTAATGTTTAACTCTCATTTGAAGGAGGAAGCTGTAGATCGCACTTTGTGGAGAGCTTGCTTTGGAAGAAGTTTTGGACTTGTCGTTAGACAGAATACTAAATGAATGAATGTCTAATTGCTTGCAAACCGTCCCGAATGTACTGCGCACAGTGCGTTGTTGCACTGCTGTTCGTTATGACTGGTCTTTATTCTTACTTATATTTTTAGCCAGCAACTATCAAGACAGGCAATGTACGCATCACGTAACACCGTGGTTCGTTCGTGCATCCATTGATTAGGCAGAAAAGCTGTAAGTATTGCATATGTTGACGTGTGCGTTTGTAGTCTTAGGTATCCAGCATGCAATACGCATGTGCCATATTGTCATCTGTGGCCTGTCCGGTTCTTCTATATTTTTCCACATTATTTCACGATTTTCAAAAAGATGAAAGTTTTTTAACATGAGATTTTTTTTTATTTTCTCTGTAACGTTTGTCTGAAACATTTCTTGTTATAAGAAGAAATGAGCGAAATATAATAAAAAAATATATTGGTATTTATGTAAAGTGCCTGTCATTCTAGTCAGATTACAATTAAACTTGAATTATCTAGACATATTTTTGAAAAATATTAAAGTACCTAATTCCATGAAAATCCTTTCAATGGGAACCGAGTTGTCCCATGCCAACAGACGGACGTACGAACAGACAGTAACGACGTAACTAATAGTTTCTTTTCGCAGTTTACCGAAGGCACCTAAAAAGCGAAAACATCTTCCGTGCATACGTCACTGTCTGCAATATTCCATATGATTTCTATATGATATTCACGAATCCAAATTTAATTTTTAATAACGCGAAGAATCAGACGTCAGAAAACGACTGCAGCAGCGGGGACTAGAACCCTGGACTCCGTAAAATGTTACTCGCTGACTAGTTGACAACCTTACGTATATTCTGAGTAGGCAATGATTTATGTGGATACTGTCCTGAAGATACTGAACTCTAGAAACGGAAGGAAAACAATAAAATGTTTCAATAGGGATATCGGGGAAACGTAACAGAGCAGTATTCTGTGTATGTATTTGGTATGAAAATTGTCCCTGTCCAGTGCATGGAATCATACGTGGAGTATGGAGGTATAGCTCCTCAGTTTCTTAACTTCGGCTCCAGATGAAGGCGAATGGTCAACTTAACACCCCACTTTACTCCCGGGAAAGAACCCCGATACACACTGAATAGGAAGCTGGGTAGACCCCGAAGTTCATACTGATGATTTTGGTTAAAAGAGAAACCTTTGCCCCTTCCGGTATCCGGACCCCGGACCATCTAACCCGTGGTCTGTTCACTACACCGATTACGCTGTCTCGATTCTTCTGAGGATACCTTCTTGCTTTGTGTAATGCGTGTTTCATTCATTCATTCATTCATGGGGCACGTTCGAAAAGGATCGAAAGGCGACTATTAAGCTTTGTCTTGTCTGTCCGTCTGCCATGATAAAACAACTTGATTACCACCGGACGATAGATAGTAGTATGTATGTATGTATGTATGTATGTATGTATGTATGTATGTATGTATGTATGTATGTATGTATGTATGTATGTATGTATGTATGTATGTATGTATGTATGTATGTATGTATGTATGTATGTATGT
>Ga0209629_10004214_pt1 | contig 10580 bp, 10 predicted proteins | sample TergutCu122P5_FD_187286 | JGI IMG/M metagenome (GOLD analysis project Ga0209629, IMG submission 187286) | Cubitermes ugandensis P5 segment gut microbial communities from Kakamega Forest, Kenya - Cu122 P5 (SPAdes) (version 2) | ecosystem: Host-associated > Arthropoda: Insects > Digestive system... | reverse complement strand
GTGAGCATGAGGATGGGCACGGTTTTGGTGCGCGCGTGCCCGCGCCACTTGCGCGCCAGCGCCAGCCCGCTTTCACCGGGCAGCATCCAGTCGAGCAGAATCACGTCGGGCAGCACGGCATCGATCTCGCGCTGGGCGGCGGCGCCGTCGGGCGCCCAGGTAGGCTGAAAACCGTGGTGGAGCAGGTTGACGGCGATCAGTTCGGCGATGGGCGCTTCGTCTTCGACGATCAGCACGGCGGGCATGTTTTTCATACTAGGAGCCTGTCGGACTTTCAAAAATCAAGATGCCCATAAAGGCGATAAAACAGGTTTTGAACGTAGCCAAGCCTGTGGGTATCTGTCTGTAGAGTATCAAAATAGCTCGTTTTTTAAGCAATGCAGCCAAATTTCCGGAAAGTCCGATAGGCTCCTAGGTTTGTGGAGCGCGTAAACTCCAACACGTCCCTTGCGGAGTGTAAAACAAGAAATGAGCTCCACAAACAGACTACTGGAGTGGGGCAGCTCCACAACAGAGTTACAGCACATCCCGCCCCTCCGCCAAGTTGATGAGCCGAGGGAAGCACAAGGTCGCAGGACGGCGGCCGCTTCCCGGCTGTATCTCCCGCAAGATACCGCCGTCGCGCAACTGACGTAGCAGACTGGGGGCGGTCTTTTCGTGGATGCCGAACTCACGACTCAACTGCTCGGCCAAGTCGGAGGTTCGGAAAATCGGCTTGCTGAAAATAGCATCCAGCAAATGCACGGTGTACTGTGAATGCGTAAGCTCGTGGATGCTTTGCTTCATTTCTTCGTACAGCCCCTTGATAGCGGTCGCGCGCCGGCTGTTCTGTCGCGCCTGTGTTAGCACAGCTTGCAGGAAGAAGGCAATCCAGCCATTCCAGTCGCCATCGGCAGAAATGCCCTTGAGCCTTGCGTAGTATTCGGCGCGGTTGCTTTCCAGGTATTCGGATAAATAGAACATGGGTTGCGACAACACTTTCTTCTGATACAGAAACAATGGAATCAGAATGCGCCCTATGCGCCCGTTACCATCCTTGAACGGGTGCAGCAATTCAAATTGAGCATGCACTACCGCTGTTTGCAACAGAAAATCAATGTAGTCGCTGTCCAGATATTGCTCCCATGCCTGCAAGTGATCAGCAAGCTGTAAAGGGTTGGGCGACACGAAGCTGGCCTGTTCCATGGTACAGCCGTATGGGCCAATCCAGTTCTGGTCGCGGCGAAACTCACCTGGCGTTTTGTCCTGACCGCGCACGCTGTTCATCAGGATACGGTGTAACTCACGCACGAAAGACAATCGGATCGGGTAGTCCTTCAGATATTCACGCGCCGCAAACAGCGCTTGCCGGTAGTTGGAGATTTCCTGAATATCCTGAAATTTCTCTCCCTCTTTCAACAGCCCCGCTTCCTGTTCCAATACCTCATCCACCGTTGCTTGAGTACCCTCGATTCGGGATGACAGCACGGCTTCCTGCGTGGTCAGCGGCGACAGCATAACCGCAGGATTCGGGATTCCTTGCAACAAACCATCGTAACGAGCCAACTCGCCGTTTGCCTGCCCAATCAAAGGCAATAGACGTCGGTAATCCAAATCGGTCAATGGCAAAATATTTGGAATATAGGGGCTCATTGAAGGTTCTCCTTTGGCTTGCGTCCTCGTGGCTTTTTGGCAGCGCCTCGCACAGCCCGCTCCGCGCGAATGCGTTCCAGCAGCGCGCTGGCCGGTTCGTTGCTCGGGTCTTGCGGGACGATTTGGCCGAAAAAGGCGGCGCGGAGGATGTTTTGGCGTTGGGCGGCGGCGCCGTCGGGCGCCCAGGTGGACTGAAAACCGTGGTGGCGCAGGTTGACGGCGATCAGTTCGGCGATAGGCGCTTCGTCTTCGACGATCAGCACGGCGGGTGTGTTTTTCATCCTGGAAACGGCAGTTGACCGCTTGCCGTCCTCACGAATTTAGCCAACGAAAGAACCCGTATGCCTGAGACCATATCTTCCCACGGGCAAGGAGTGGTTGGAGCTCGGTTTCGGTCATCTGTGACTCACTCGACCAACGTCGAAAGTTGCGGATCGTTGCGCATGAACACGCACCAACGCGCCACCGCAGAAAGTTCTTCTGTACGGTTTGTCATCTGGCGCACTTGTTTGCAAATACCGCGCAACCTCTCACTTGCAGCAGGATTGGCGCCTGTGCCGCAACGCGTCTTGGCATCAAAGTAATCGTCTATCAAGCCTGTCATTCGTTGCCAAATCTTGCGGCGTGCCTCCGACAGCGGCACGTGCTCGTTGAGCTTCAGCCGTTTGACAGACTCATCCACTCGTTGCCGCTCCCATTCCGAGCAATTCGGCGCGGGGATTGCCTTGCCTTCTTCGTCGAAGACGATCAGGTTCACGTCGGCGCTATCCACGGGATCGAGCAGGTAGATCGCCTCTGACTCCTCGCAACGATTGGCGTAGGTAGCAAACGAAGAACCTTCTCGCAGCGGAAACCAACCGCCTTTCTTCCGATTTCCCACGTTTCCGCACAAACGAAAATTCTTATAGTCGAAAGCCAGCCACCAATAACCATCGCGCTCGGTGCCATCCAGTGATTTGGCTTGCGTCTTGGGCCGAAAGTGCTCCACATCGTAATGTGAATAAAGTTCGCGCACTTCCGAGAACCAGCATTTGCGATTGGAAAGTGCTTCCAGCCACGGTTTCAACTCCCTCCAATGTGCGCTGTTTGCATCAATCAGTGCGTTGCGACCCTCGCGATCCCCTGCCGCATCAAGCGCAGCCAACTGGTTTTCAAGCTGACGTGACTTGGCAAGCCAGGCGTCCCATTGCGTTTGCGCCCAGGGCTGCCAGCCTGGAATGTCGGCATCCGTCGGCTTCTTGCCAGCAAGATCGATCCAGATCACTTGCCGTCCTCCTCGCGCAAAATTTCATTGATGATCTTGCTGGCAATACGATCCTGTTCGGCCTGATCTGCCGTCGAAAGCGCCGGTTTACGCAATTTGCGATGTTGGGCGAGCTTGCGCACAAACAATGCGTAATCTGGATCGCGGAAATCCGCTGTGGAAAAACCAAGATCGGACAACTCGGCGGAAAGCCGTGTCAATTCCGCATTTTCATCCGGCGTCCGTGACGACTTTACAAACAAATCGTTCCGCCGCAGCAACCGCCGCTCGGTTTCAGCATCCAGCGTGGACGACAAGCCAAACACATCGCTCTTGAGCAACCCCGTCACGCCCATGCCTTGCGGATGCTCGTCCGGCGTATCCACCACGGTGCGCTTGCCTTCGCGGCGCAGGATGCGCACCTGCTCTTTGCGCAAGCCGCCGATCATCATCGGGTCGTGGGTGGTCAGCAGGATTTGCGAATCGGCGGCGGCATCCTCGTCCGAGCCGAGTGCATGTTTGATTTCGTCGAAGTAACGCAGCTTCCAGATCGGGTTCAGATGCGTGTCGGGTTCGTCGAGCAAAAACAGGCAGTTGCGGTCGCGGGTGATGCGCATCAGGCCCAGCACGGTGAGCAGTTGCAGCTCGCCTTCGGAGAGTTGCGAGAAGCTCACCTTGGCATCCTCGTCGCGTTTCTTCACCGTGATGCGCACTTCCTCGATCAGGTCGCCGATGTAAGCGCCTTCGGCATAGCGGAAGAAGCTGTCGGCGCTGCCGACCTGTTCGCCGAGTTCTTTCAGTTTTTGGTGGCTGGGCACGAACAGATAAAGCTGGCGCTGCTTTTCGCTGCGGCCACGAAAGTCGATGCGCTTGTCGGCTTCCTGCTCGATCGGCGCCCACGCCACCTGCCAGAGTTTGTCAAGGAATTCGCTGACCACATTGCCCCGCGCATACCAGAAGCGTGGATCGCCTTCATTGAAATCGTTGTCGTCGAATCTGCCGTTGCGGCGTTTCTCACGCAGGCGATACGGTTCCTTCAGCACAAACAGCGCCGATTCCAGCGCCTCGATGCCCAAATCGTGCATGATTTTTTGGAACATCGGATCATCGGAAAGCAGACAGGCCAGCAGCACCAACTGGCTGTGTCCGCCCCGGCAATAGAACAGGCGGCGCAAGCGGTCGTCGCCCAAATGGCGGTCGCGGTTTTCAATGTCGCTTTCCAGGCGCTTTGCGGCTTCTGGATCAAAACCGGACGCACTGTGAAGCCGCGCCAGATCACTGGCGGACAGCTTTTCCTCGACGACGGTTTCCTGCCGCCGGCTGAAGCGGCGTTGATGTTCCTGAAACAGTTCCTCCAACCGCTCATTGCGCCCGGAGTAGTAAGCAAACACATGCGAAGGCAGCAGTTCGCGGTTTTCCAGCAAGTATTTCTGTGACTGCTGCTTGCCGTTCACCTTCACAAAGGGGCGCTTCTGCTTTGCGGTATCGGCTTTGACGCGCACCGTGCCTTCGCCGATGCTGTATTCCAGCGTGTAATCGAAGGCGGCGTCGCGGTTGAGGTCAATGTCGCGGAAGATCGTCACCAAGGCCTCGATCAGATTGGATTTGCCGGTGCCGTTCTGGCCGATGATGGCGTGGCTGCGGATAAGCTCAGGCTGTGCATCCGCCGCTGCGCCGGAGAGCGGCGCAAGCGCGGTGTCGAAGCGGATTTCGACATCGCGCAGGTTGCGGAAATTCGGCAGGCGCAGGTAACGAAGTTGCATTTCAGGCGCTCGCCGACTCGAAGATTTCGTTCATCACGGCGGGTTCGGGTTCTTGTATCCAGCCGTTCGCCACCTCGGTTTTGAGTTGGGCGTAGAACGCATCGATCTCGCCGCCGTAGCGTTGCCACAGGTCTTTGGCATTCAGCCCGCCTTGCTGGCGCGTGAGGATGGCGGCCAGCGGCGCTGGATCCTTCACGCTGGGCTTCTTGCCTGAACGCAGTGGCGCGGATAGTTCGGTTTTGGGAGCTTTCATGGGGGCGTCCTGGGTGGGGGCGAGGGTGATGCCAGTGAGGTTGGAGATGGTGGCGGTGGCCATGCGTTCAGCGAGTTTTCTTGATTCGCCAAATTGCCGTTGCAGCGTATCGCACCAATCCTGTAATTGAACCAATCTATTCAATATCGCTTGCTGGATAACTTTCGGAGGCAGCGGAATCATTAAATCATGGATGACTCGCCGAGATACGTTACGCATCGACGCGCTTGTACCGGTTGCGTTTTGTCGATAGTAGTCACGCGCATAGAGCGAGTTATTGACAAGATTGGCCCACGCCTTTCGCTCAGGGTCAATGAAGTTCAACCGGATGATCTTGTCACTCATCAACAACTTTTCCGGCGCGTCATCTGGAACCACCACGCTACGAGCGACAAGTTCCGCTGTGTTGGCCCGGGACAGCAGAAAATCTCCAGGTGCTACTTCAGCTTCTGGCCTTGGCTCCAGAGAGTGCGGAAGTCGTTTGTTTTCCTGCGGGCGGAATTCGCCCCAAGTGACGGCGCTAACTTTCAATACTCCCCACTCGCCGGGTTTGCGAGGCTCTGCATCGCACTTCGGACTCCAGCCAGATTCCGAGTTGCGAAGTAGCTCATCGAAACGAATCCACTGCCAACCTTTGGGGATGGAGAATGGTTTTTCCGCAAGCGATACTGGTGTGAAATTATCGACAGACACGGTATCAGAAATGAGTTCTCCACGTATTGCCAGTTCGACGCAAAGTGAATGCAGGTCTTCCACATCTTCTGGTGTGGAAAATAGACAAGGAAAATTTTCTGACAAACGCACCCAAGCGGCGTGCAGTTCGTCGGATGACGTGGCAGCGGCGACGGCTTTCAGGGTGGATTGACGCAAGGCTGTTTGCAGTTGGCGACGGCTTTTCTGCTGCGCTTCCAGCTTGTCGCACAAGGCCATCAGTTCATCGACTTTGGCGACGATGCGGGATTGCTCTTCGGTGGGAGGTAATGCCGCTGGAAGGGCTAATAGCTGATCTTGTTTAATGCCGGAGACCGTAGTGCCAGTTCCTTTTACATCTCTTGTCTTGTAGAGAATAAAGAAAAAATCTGGATTAACCTCTGGCGGCAGCTCCAATGCCTTTAAATCTTGATTGATCGCCAATTCGACGCGGTTGATTACGACCTTACCAAGCCCCATCCGCGTGCAAACAATGATTCTATTTATTGGAATCAAGTTTGACGAACTATTTCGCAATCCTTCATCAGTAATATGATCTTCTGTGGAGTCGATGTATTTTTGATCTTTCAGATCTTTGACGCTTGCCCAGGGAATTTCGCCTCCCCAGTATGCAGGATTGTTTTTCGATGGAGTGCCACCACCCGTGATGGTAAGCGTTAAGTCGCCAAGGCGACAAATCGCCCAGTGTGTTGGAGCCTTTACCAAGCCATAAGGAACCGGGGACTGTTTTGAAACGACCTTCTTTCGTTCTGGGTGGGCTTCTTTCCGCCGCCAGATAGCTTCCAGTAATGGTATTGCCGAAACCGGAACACTTGTTTCAATCAAATCCCCCGATGCCGCTAGATGAAGCACCAACTCCCGCAGCCGCGCCACCCCTCCTGGAGCATTGGCAATATGCCCAAACTCTGCAATAAACCGCTGCGCGTCCATTAAACCTTCTCCCCGCCGCGCTGCTCCAGCCGCGCCTGCGACCGCGCGATGGCCTCGTGCAGCTTGGCCTGCAGCACCTCCTTCGGCGGCAGGACGGTGATGTATTCGGCAACATGGATGCCGCTGGCGTCCAGTTCCAATAATTCGATTTGCTCGCGCTTTTTGCCGCCGCACAGGATGATGCCCAGCGGCGGCGCTTCGCCGGATTCCAGCTCGTGTTTGGCGAGCCAGCGCAGGTACAGTTCCATCTGGCCCTTGTATTCGGCCTTGAAGTCGCCGAGTTTGAGGTCGATGGCGACGAGGCGTTTCAAGCGGCGGTTATAAAACAACAGGTCGATGTAAAAATCGTCGTGGTCGATCTGGATGCGTTTTTGTCGCGCCACGAAACTGAAGCCCGCGCCCAGTTCCAGAAGAAATTGCTCCAGTTCGCGCAGGATGGCGTCTTCCAGATCGCGCTCCAGGTAGCGGTCGTTGAGGCCGAGAAAATCCAGCACGTAGGGGTCTTTCAGCACGAGAGCGGGCGTGATTTCGCCGGTTTCGCGCAGCGCCGCGAGTTCCTGCGCCAGCAGGGCATCGGGTTGTCTGGACAGCGCCGTGCGCTCGAACAAGCGAGTGTCCTTGCGTTCGCGCAGGCGGCGCACGCTCCAGCCTTCCCGGGCGCTCATCTGTGCGTAGAAGTCGCGCGCCAGCGGGTCAGCCAAGTAGATCAGTTCGAGAAAGTGGCTCCAGGTCAATTGTCTCGACAGCGTCAAGACAATGTTTTCCTCGGCGAAGGTTTCCGCAAAACGCAGCATGTGGCGCAGATTTTTTTCCGAGAAGCCGCGTCCATAGTCGGTCTGCAATTGGCTCGACAGCATGCGAACAATCTGTTCGCCGTAGGCTGCGCGTTCCTGTTTGAGCACTTCGATTCGGATACGCTGGCCGACCTGCCAGTACAGCAGGGTCAAGGCGCTGTTGACGGCGGTGGCGAGTTGCCGGCGACCTTGTTCAATGAGCTGGCGGATGTCGCCCAGTAGCGCCGTATCGGTTGCCTGGGCAGGCAGTGCGTCAGTTTTTTTACGCGGCGGACTCATGCTTGCGCCTCGTCTGCCCCGAAGTGGTGTGCCAGCGCGGCGGCTAGTTCGCCTTTCAAGCGGTTTTCGGTTTCCTCGATCTCGCCGAGCAGCGTTTTGTATTTCTCCAGCAATACATCGGGGTCGTGGCTTTCCTCTTCCGGCGCGTTGGGGTTCTTGAGGTCGAGGTTGTAGATTGGCCAGTAAAGGCGGTCGCCTGCGGCTTGTGCGTCGCGCGCCTGTACGCGAAGCGTCTCTGCGCGTTTGCGCAGTTCGTCGATCTTCGTTTCGATTTTTTCGCGTTGACTGGCGTCGATGGCTGTAAACAGGCTGGTGCGTAGCGCGCGCGCCTCGGATTCCTTCGAGGCGGCCTCGTTGTTCAGTTCTTCAGCCCGCGTCCAGTGCGGCTGGGCGGCGACCAGCGCCTGTTCGCGCTTGGCTTTGAAATTCACCTTCCATGCGAAGGCGTTTTCGGCGCGCGTGGCGAAATCGTCCGCTTCCTCGCCCCACCATTCAATTTCCGGCGCGAATTCCTCGAAGCGGATCGGTTTGGTTTTGGAGTAGCCTTTGTAGCCGGGCGGATAAGGGTGTTCGTAAAACCAGATGGTTTCGGTATGGAAGCGTTCGCTGCCATCACCTGCGGTTTCCCCTTTGGTGAAAAACAGCAAATTGGTCTTGATGGTGGTGTATGGCGCGAATACGCCTTTGGGCAGACGCACGATGGTGTGCAGCTTGCATTGCTGCAACAGGCGTTCCTTGATTTGTGCCTTGATGCCGTCACCAAACAAAAAACCATCAGGCAGCACCACAGCGGCGCGGCCATGTTCTTTCAGCAGCTTGACGATGAGCTGCATGAATAGATCGGCGGTTTCCTTGGTGGGATGGTGATAGCCGCTGCCGACGGTGTCGTCTTCGTAGCCGCCAAAGGGTGGATTGGTGATGATGCAATCGACGAAGTCATTGCGGTGCCAATCGTTCCAGCCGACGCTGAGGGTGTTGCGGTGTTCGATCTGGCTGGGCACGTCGATGCCGTGCAACAGCATGTTGGTGGTGCAGAGCAGATGCGGAAGCTGTTTTTTCTCGATGCCACGAATCAGTTTTTCGATGCGTTTTTTATCGTCGGCTGTGGCTATTTGCCTGCTGAAATAGTCAATGGCTGCAGTCAGAAAACCGCCCGTGCCACAGGCTGGGTCAAGCACGGTTTCATTTTTACTTAGATTCGGCTTGACCCGATCTACCATGAACGCGGTAATGGCGCGCGGTGTGTAGAACTCCCCGGCATTGCCTGCGCCGCGCAGGTCGTTGAGTAGTTGCTCGTATACATCGCCAAGTTGGGCGCGATTTTTAAAATCGTTGAAGTCGATGGCTTCTTCGAGCTTTTCGATCACGGCCAGCAGTTGCGTGCCGGACTTCATGTAGTTGTTGGCATCCTCGAAGACGCTGCGGATCACCTTGTGCTGTGGCTTGTTGCCGGGCAGTGATTTCAGTTCAGGAAAGAGATCATTGTTAACGAAGCTGATGATTTCGCTGGCGGCAATTTGAGGCTTTTTCTTGCCATCTTTATCGGTAATGTAAGCAGCCCAATTGCGCCAACGGAAATCCTTGCCCAAGGGCGATTTGTATTTTCCCCCAGCCTCCTTGGCGTCGTCTTCCCATTCCTGCTCACGCTGGTCGAAAACCTTGAGAAACAGCATCCAGGTAAGTTGCCCCAGGCGTTGGGCGTCGCCATCGACGCCGTCGTCCTTGCGCATGATGTCCTGAATGGATTTGATGGTGCTGCTGAGGTTCATGGCGATTCGTTCTCAAGCCTGTTTTTGTTGGGGCGCGTCGTAGAGCGCGTGTTCAAGTTCCTGCACAGCCTGCATGTAATTTTCGATGCCACCGAACAGTCCGCGCCGGATTTGCGTTTTGCTGCCGAACTGGTCGAAGGGTGGCAATTCCAGCACTTTGGCGCCTTCGATTTCCTGCACGCCGTGGTTGGCGAATTTTTCCAGCAATGCTTCGAGCACGGCGCGGGCCGTATCGCCTCGCTGAAACAGTCGAGCACGTCGCGCCAGGCTGGCTTGCTTGGCTTCGACGACCGCAAGAGGCAGATTTGGCCGCGCGTAGAGTACGAAGTCGGCGCGCTTGGGGCCGCCCTTGGCATCGGGATTTTGGATGCGGGCGGTCAATTTGCCGCGAACTTGAATACGGCCATCGGTGAGGCTGACTTCTTCGCGGAATTGGTGCTGCTGCCAGCCTGCGCTCTGAATGGCTGGAGTGATGAACTTGGTGCAAATATCGCGCTCGCCGAGCTGATGTTTGTCCATTCAATGTTCTCCAGAGGTGCTACCGCGCTTAGGGTGGTTCTTGATGCTGGCTGCGATCCAGCGATCCAGTTCGGCGCGCCGGAAGCGCCAAGAACCGCCCAACTTGAACGCCGGAATATCGCCGCCCTGTGCCAAACGGTACACCGTGCGCTTGCCTGCCTTCAGATACACGGCAACCTCGTCGAGAGTCAGAATTTCGCCTTCTGGGTCCGCCATTGGAGAGCCTTTGCAGAGAGGTGGATCATAGTGGCCAAATTTGGCAAATTTTCCCACAAGATATCAGCCTCAGCCAATGCGCTGGCTACGTTACCACCGAGTCGGTGGCTCCAAGAATGCGGGGCCGCGTTAGCGACCCTGACCAGCCGCTTTGAGCGGCTCGCAATTGAATGCCCTCGGCTCTGCCGGGGGATTGTTACCTACCGTTTCCAGGATCATCGTGCCGCGCTCTCCACCTCTTCGATGGGCGCGTGCCGCACGTCCGCGCCCTTGACGATGTAGATGATGAACTCGGCGATGTTCTTGGCGTGGTCGCCGATGCGTTCGATGGATTTGGCCAGGAACAGCAGATCCAGGCTGGCGGAGATGGTACGCGGGTCTTCCATCATGTAGGTGATGAGCTTGCGCACGAAGCCGTCGAACTCCTGGTCCAGATGGTCGTCGCTCTTGACGATGCGCAGCGCCTCTTCG
>Ga0209629_10004212_pt1 | contig 10581 bp, 8 predicted proteins | sample TergutCu122P5_FD_187286 | JGI IMG/M metagenome (GOLD analysis project Ga0209629, IMG submission 187286) | Cubitermes ugandensis P5 segment gut microbial communities from Kakamega Forest, Kenya - Cu122 P5 (SPAdes) (version 2) | ecosystem: Host-associated > Arthropoda: Insects > Digestive system >... | reverse complement strand
TATAGAATAAATTTAAATAAAAATTACAGACAAGCGTGAGTTAAAAATTTTAGCTCACGCTTGTTCATAAATTTTCATATAAAAATTTATGCTTGACAAATGCTTGTTTATCGGGTATAATATATTTATAAACGCAACGAAAGAGAGAGTACGCTGTAAACAAACGTCACAGTGAGCCGGAGACAGTGCGAACCCGGTATAATAATGAACTTGATAGAAAATTCTGACAAATCAGAGATTTGTCGAATTTTCAACAAGTTCATTAAGTTACAGCAGAAAATCACTCTTGAGCGGCGCGCCGAAATTTGCAATAAAGTAGGCGGCGACGGTTTCCCTCCGTGACGGGGGACGCATATGCTTGTATGGCGTAAAACGGGTGGTACAGCGAAAGTTTTGCTTTCGTCCCAAATGCGGAAATATTTCGTAACGGGGCGTTTTTTATTTGCCCCGGTTCATTGGGGGTGTTCGGGCTATGGTCATAGCCGCTGTAATTGACGGTCTTTCAGATATAATTAACTTATAAAACATGCTTATATCAAAAAACTGAAAGGAATAATATTATGCCTATAGAAGCAAAACCTGATTTTATAAAAATTGAGCAGGATATCCTGAAATTTTGGGATGAACGCGGCAGCTTTGATAAACTGCGCGAAAAAAATAAAAATAACAGACGGTTCCGTTTTTTTGACGGACCTATCACGGCAAATAACCCTATGGGAATACACCACGCGTGGGGCAGGAGCATAAAAGATATTGTCCACCGTTATAAAGCCATGAACGGATATTCCTGTAATTATAGGAACGGCTTTGACACTCAGGGGCTTTGGGTTGAGGTTGAAGTCGAAAAAGAACTGGGATTTAAAGATAAAAAAGATATTGAAGCCTACGGAATGGATAACTTTACAAAAAAATGTATTGAGCGTATCAAAAAATATTCCGGCGTTATAACAGAACAGTCCAAACGTCTCGGACAATGGATGGATTGGGATAACTCTTATTTCACGCACACAGACGAAAATATTTCGGCGATATGGCATTTTCTGAAAATCTGCCGTGAAAACGGCTGGCTCATAAAAGCTCACCGCCCTATGCCGTGGTGTCCCCGCTGCGGGACGTCATTATCGGAACATGAGATGTCGGGTTCGCATAAAGAGATAACGCATACAGCCGTTTTTGCAATCGCAAGATTAGACGGCGCGGATTTTGACGCGCTTGTCTGGACTACTACGCCGTGGACGCTTTCGGCTAATACGGCTCTGGCAGTAAATCCGGAACTCGATTACGCAGTCGTAAAATGCGAAGGATACGACAAGCCGCTTGTTTTGGCGAAAAACGCAATCAAGTATATTGACGGCGAAAAACAGGTTTTAAATATATTGAAGGGCAGGGAACTGCTCGGATATAAATACGAAACATTTTTCCCATGGTTATCCGTCCGGCAGGGAATAAATCATGAAATAATCCCGTGGGACGCGGTGGACGCGGACGAAGGCAGCGGAATCGTCCACATTGCGCCCGGCTGCGGCGCGGAGGATTACGACCTCGGAAAAAAGTTTTCGCTCCCCGAAATATGCCCGATAGACGAATCGGGGCTGTTCTTTGACGGCTACGATTTCCTCACAGGGAAATCAGCCTCGCAGTCTGCCGGGGTGGTATTTGAAAAACTGCGCGAACAGGGGAAATTATTCAAAACGCACGAATATACGCACAGCTATCCCGTCTGCTGGCGGTGCAAAACCGAAGTTCTGTTCCGGCTTGTCCGCGAATGGTATATCAGAACGGACGAAATAAAACCCCGGCTGATTGAAGCGGCTCAAACAGTTCAGTGGGAACCGCCGTTTATCGGAAAACGTATGCTCGACTGGCTGAACAACATGGGCGACTGGAATATATCAAGAAAAAGATTTTACGGGCTTCCCCTGCCGTTTTATCCCTGCGAATCCTGCGGTCATTTAACCGTCATAGGGTCGAAAGACGAGCTTGTATGTTTAGGCGGCGAATCCGAGCGTAATCTGCCGGAACTGCACCGCCCGTGGATAGATAAAATAACGATAAAATGCCCGAAATGCGGCGGAACCGTTTCGCGTATACCCGAAGTCGGCGACGTATGGCTCGACGCGGGAATCGTCCCGTTTTCCACAACCGGGTATTTTTCTGACAAATCAGACAAATCAGAATGGGAGAAGAATTTCCCCGCCGAATGGGAAATTGAAATGCAGGAACAGGTGAGATTATGGTTTTATTCGCAGCTGTTTATGAGCGTAACTCTGACAGGCAGAGCACCGTATGAACGCGTGCAGACCAACAACTGGGTTCTTGCCGAGGACGGGACGAAATTCTCAAAGACGGGTTATATGATACGGTTCGACGAAGCCGCCGATAAAATCGGCGCGGACGCTATACGTTATCTTTTTGCGGGCGCGTCAATGGCAAGCGACGTCCGTTTCGGATTTACGCTCGGCGAAGAAGCCCGCCGGAAACTGCTCGGGTTCTGGAATATCTATACATTTTTTATGACTTACGCGGAAATCGACAAACCCGTTATTAAAAATAATCCGCCGGAAAATTTGACGGATATATGGCTCAACAGCCGCATTGCGGTTTTCGTAAACAGGACAGCCCAAAGTTATGAAAACTATAATATCGCGGAAGTTGTCCGCGAATTTGAACAGTGCGCCGACGACGTTTCAAACTGGTATGTGCGCGTCAACCGCAGACGCTTCTGGAAAGAAGTATTCGACGCGGATAAGCAGAACGCATATAACGCGCTCTATTTCGCAATAAAAAAAATGTCGCAGGTTATGGCTCCGGTTCTGCCATTTATGACCGAATATATATGGCGGAATATGACGCTGATATATGAAAAAGAAAAAGAAGAAGAATCAATCCATCTTTCGCCGTTTCCCGTATCAAAAGAACTAAGCGTATATGACGCGCATATACTCGATGAGGCTGAAAAAGTGAGAGCGGTTATAGCGCAGGCGTTAAAACTGCGCAACGAAAAAAACCTGAAAGTGAAACAGCCGTTAGCCTTTTTATATCTTGGCAAATCTTATGAAACGGTTTCGGCGTATGATTCAGTCATACGCGACGAGCTGAATATTAAAGAAATCGTCTGTCTCGACGATTTTGCAACTCTGAGCCGCGAATATATTACTCTCAATTTTCAGACTGCCGGACGTCAGTTAAAAAGCGATTTGTCAAAAGTAAAGGCATTATGCGACAGTCTTACAGATGCGGAACATGAGAATTTTATAAGCGTAATCAGGAAAGGTCTCCACGTGAGGCTTGCGGGTTATAATTATGATATACCCGCCGAATGTTTCAGCATAATTTCAAAAGACAAAGAAAATATCGCGAAGTCGCCGGACGGCGTTCTCATAGCAATCAATACCGGGATAACGCCGGAACTTAAAGCCGAAGGCGTTTACCGCGAAATCCTGCGCCACTGCCAGCTTCTTCGCAAAGAAGCCGGATTTGCGGTTTCGGACAGGGTAACGCTGGCTTTTGAAACAGATTCGGATGCAATAAAGTCGGTAATAAAGACCTACGCGGAAGATATATCGCGCGAGACTTTATCGGAAATATGGGAAATACGGGATATATCCGCTCCGGTAATGCGGAAAGAAGCAGATTTGGACGGCGGGAAAATAGCGATATGTATTAAGTAGGGGCAAAATCCATTTTTGCCCCAATTTCGGGAGGATCCCCAATTTCGGGCGGATATAGAATCCGCCCCTACTGTAATGTTTTTGTAAAATAAACGGTTTATATTTAAGGGGCATTTTTATGTTATTATTATTTTTGACGTTTCCGAACGAGTACGATAAATCAAAATTTGATTATATATACAACAAATATAAAAAACTGCTGCTTTATAAAGCCAACGCGGTACTGAATGATTATTCTTTGGCGGAAGACGCCGTCAGCGAGGCGTTTATACGGATTTATAAAAATATGCACAAAATAGACGACCCGGATTCGGGTATGACGGTATCTTTTCTGACTGTTATCGTCAAAAATACGGCAATAAATATTTTAAATAAAAATAAGAATATACCCGTTTCGGACTATGATATGTACGATATGTCAGAAAACGACTGGCAGAGCGATTTTAATCTGGAAGAAGAAGTTATATCCGAAATCGTTACGGACAGAATGTTAAAAGTCGTGGATAAACTGAAAGACGAGTTAAAAGACTGCTTTTTACTCATGTACGCACACAATCTTTCATATAAAGAGATAAGTAAAATCCTGCATATATCCGAGGATAACGTCGCTGTGAGAATACATAGGGCAAAGAAAAAATTAATCGAGTTACTGAAGGAGGGAAATTATATATGAAGAATAACGGCAAAAACAGTAAAAACGATATGTTTTTTAAAAACTTAGCTTCGTCATATTCCGAAAAATCAGGCGGCGAACTGAAAAAAGAAATAGGAAACATAACAGGTTTTTCCAACCCGGAACAGCTCGACAAAAAAGTTAAAAGCGCAGTCAGAACGGCTAAAATAAAAAAATGGACCGCCCGTCTGACGCCTGTTGCCGCGTGTTTTATAATCATAATAATTCTCGCCGTCAATATACCGGTCTTAAATCTTTTCAGCAATACAAATACACTTTCAAAAACTCCGTCAGCAATACTGACATACGATTTTGTCAGCGCGAAACTGCCGCACGGCTACACGCTCGAAAAAGTTGACTACGACAGACAGAAAGCAATCTATTATATCGCAAACAGTCAGGATAATAAAATCATACTTACAATAGAAGAATTTAAAGGGAATATGAATACCGACGGTTTGAAAAAAATAAATATAAACGGCGCATACGCATACGGCATATCAAAAGAAGATTATAGTTTTATACAGTATAAAAAAGACGATTTTCTCTATACTTTTACAAGCCCGTACGATTATTACGACTTAATCAGGCTGAGTGAAAATCTGATTTAATTTTTTCAAAAAAACTGTAAGGATTTTTAATTTTCAAGGTTTTACTATACAGAAATACAAAAAATTAAAAATACAAAAAGGAGTAAAATCTTATGAAAAAAATTATATGTATATTAATGTGCGCCGTTTCGATAATTACATTCACCGCTTGTGGCGGCAGTAAAAGTGCCGACTTTGATTTAAATCCGCCTAATTTAAATAATAATGCCAACGGCAATTACGACAGCTACGACATATATCCCGACGAAGAATATTCGCAAATCACGGAAAACACAGAAACCGCTGTTTCGGACAATTCCGTAATCACGTTCTCGCTTAAAATAGACACAGCGTCTTACCGCAATGTGGTAAGATATATCAACGGCGGCGATTTGCCCCCGAAAGACGCAGTAAGAATCGAAGAAATGGTCAACTATTTCGCTTACGACGAAATACTCCCGGCAAACGATACGCCGTTCTCTATTTATACGGAACTTGGCGAATCGCCGTTTAATTCTGACAAATATCTTGCGTTTATAAGAGTGAAAACAAAAGATATCGACAGAAGCGAACTCCCGGACAGCAATCTTACTTTTTTAATCGACACTTCCGGCTCTATGGACTCGTATGACAAGCTCCCGCTCCTGAAATCCGCGTTCAGTATGCTTGCCGAAACGCTTACGGAAAACGACGTCGTTTCTATCGTCACATACGCGGGAAGCGCAAGCGTTGTTTTAGACGGCGTGCGCGGCGACCAAAAAGATAAAATAATTTCGGCGATAAACAGCTTATCGGCAGGTGGAAGCACTGCGGGCGCGGACGGTATCAATACGGCTTATGCCCTTGCTGAAAAAAACTTTATGGAAAACGGCAATAACCGCGTAATCTTAGCGACCGACGGAGATTTTAACGTGGGAGTATCGGGCGTCGGCGACCTCGAAAAGTTAATGTCACAAAAAAGAGACGGCGGTATATACTTTACCGTACTGGGTTTCGGGACTGAAAATCTGAAAGACAATAAAATGGAGACAATGGCAAAAAACGGCGACGGGAATTATCATTATATAGATTCTGTCGATACGGCAAAAAAAATATTGGTGGACGAATTGGGTTCAAACTTGTTCACCGCGGCGGACGACGTAAAAGCGCAGGTTGAATTTAACCCCGCGTTAGTCGGCACATACAGACTGATAGGATACGAAAACAGTATGCTGAAAAATAAAGATTTCAGCAACGACAGTAAAGACGCCGGGGAGGTCGGCGCAGGTTCTGACGTAGTGCTTATGTTTGAACTCGGACTTACGGGAAATGCGGATAATCAGCCCGTTTTAAAATATCGGCAGAATAATAAAAACAATAACAATAATACGGATAATATTTCTGATACCGCAAATTCATATTCGGACGAATTATTCGAGGTCAGAATCAGGTATAAAAATCCGGGTGAAAACAACAGTTTATTAATTACCCAGCCTGTAAAGACGGACAGAATACTTGACTATAATACCAACGATTTCATCTTTGCGTCAAGCGTCGCAGGATTCGGTCAGCTTTTGCGTTCTTCCGAATACACAGGCAGTTTTACCGCTGCTCAAGCATTAGCAATGGCAATGGATTCTATGGGAAAAGATACAAACGGCGACAGAAAAGAGTTTATAGAATTAATAAAAGCATATCAGAGAATAAAATAAATTATTACAAAAAAGTCTTGCAAAATTTATATATTTGGGATATAATTTTAGATATAAATTTTAAAAACATAAAAAATATGGGAGAAAATTCTTATGAATAATATATTTATATCGGAGTTATCCAAACGCCGTACTTATTATGGTCTGGACAAAAACATAACCGTCTCGCAGGAACTCATTCAGAAACTTGTCGAATCGGCAGCGATTTACACACCGTCGGCGTTTAATTCACAAAGTGCGCGTGTTGCCGTCCTTTTCGGCGGACACCATGAAAATCTGTGGGATATTGTCAAAGAAACTTTGCGTAAAACCGTGCCTGCCGACGCTTTTCCTAAAACGGAAGAGAAAATAAATTCATTTGCCGCAGGAGCGGGAACGGTTTTGTATTTTGAAGAAATGACAATCATAGAAGGATTGCAGGAAAAATTTCCGTTATACCGCGACAATTTCCCGGTATGGTCGCTGGAAAGCAACGGTATGCTGCAATTAAGCGTGTGGGTCGCTTTAGAGACGGAAGGGCTTGGAGCGTCGTTACAGCACTATAATCCGCTGATTGACGAAGAAGTGAAAAAACATTGGAACTTCCCCGCAAGCTGGAAACTGCTGGCTGAAATGCCGTTCGGCAACCCGGTTGCCGCGCCGGACCCAAAAGAAACAATGCCGGCGTCAGAGCGTGTGTATGTGTTTAAATAACGGCTGAAATAAAAAAATCTGTTGACAAGTTTATGCAAATCTGTTATACTGTTAATGAACTTGTTGAAAAATCAAAAATTTTCAGTTTTTAGATTTTCTATCAAGTTCATTATGAACCGCATACATATTTAAAAATTCAATAATAATCAGGGGTGCTGATGCCGATTCTCGGCGGGCTGAGATGCAGTGAAAAACCTGCAATCCCTTTAATGAACTTGATAGAAAAATCTAAGAAATCAAAGATTTCTTGATTTTTCAACAAGTTCATTGTTAACCTGATATGGGTAATGCCAACGTAGGAAGATTATTTTAACGCATATGTTCTTTTATTCTTTTATTTGCTGTTTGTCATAGAACATTGTCCTTAATATTTTTTTGCCGCACATTTTCCCGTCAGGCGTTATGTGCAGCTACTTCTATATAAATTTATTAAAAATATTAAGGGATGGTGTTCTTTTTATGCAAAATGCGAAGATTCAAAAAAATCAAAACAGCCGGAAAAATCTGTATATTTTAGTTGAGTGCGCAGTTATGGTCGCGCTTGCGGTCGTTTTATCATATTTTAAGATTTATAACGCGCCTTTGGGAGGCTCGGTAACCCTGTTCAGTATGGTTCCGGTAATTATAATCGGACTGCGGCACGGACCTTTCTGGGGATTTGCCACGGCTTTTGTTTACTCTCTTACGCAGTTTATGTTTGACGTGTCGAAACTGTCGGGCTGGGGAGTGGCGGGCGCAAAAAACATGCTAATCTGCATATTGTTCGATTATATCATCGCATTTACGATTCTCGGGGTGTCGGGGTTTTTTAAACCCGCAGTTGACAAAACCCCGCAGAGGAGCAAAAAGATTATTGTCACGGTAATAGCCGCGCTCACTGTCTGCGTCCTCCGTTACATATCGCATTTGATATCCGGCGCGGTTTTGTGGTATTCGATAACCAAAGCCTGGAGCAGTCCTGACGATTATATACAGACTGTCGGCGCGTGGGTGTATTCCGCAGTTTATAATATGCAGTATATGCTTCCCGAGACTATTATAACCCTGATTGCCGCGCCCGCCGTAGTCACGATACTGTCGGTTATAAATAATCAGAGAAAAAACAGCGCACAATAAATATATTTTCAAAAATATTGGGAACGGATTTATCCGTCCCCAATATTTTTATATAATAATCTTAATGTGACGGGTAATTTCTCACGATTTCTATCGCTTTAAAAATCTCGGCTGAAATTCTGCTCAGATTTTCTATATTCAGGAGAGTGTTGGCTTTCTGCATAAGCTCGCCCTGTTCCGTCGTGGCGTAATGAGAGGGGATATTGTTCAGCGCAATAGCGCATATGTCATAAAAACATTTCCCGCATTTGCAGATATTTGACGTATGTTTCATAGTCGTAGCGACTTCTTCAATCACTACGGTTTCCATGGTGTTTTTAAAAAAATAATTTCCGAAATTTTCATCGAACAGCGTTTCGGGTATATCTTGCAAAACATCTTCTTTTCCCGGTTTGACGGCGGCTGTTTCGGCTCCGGCTGAATCAGCCTGGGGATTTTCTATTTTATTTATTTTATTTTCCAGCCTTTCAAACTGACTTTCTATTTTATTAACCTGGGACTGCAGAGTTTCAACTTTATCCTCAATACTTATATCTTCAGGGTCTTCTTCAAACTCCAGATTTTCAAAACTTACCGGTTCGTCGTCATAATCTGTATAATCCGGGTTTTCGATTCCGATATCCGTATCGCCGGCGTTATTGTCGTTCTCGGTTTTTTTAAAAATTTCCAATATGTCGATATTCCCGATCATACCGTTACCGCCTGATTTTCCGGCGGACGCCTGATTTTCCGAATCGGTATTGCCGCCTGATTTGTCCGAAACAAATCTCTGCTCTGCGGATTTCTGCCGCTCTCTGCTGTCAATATTGTTAAAATTAATCTTTCTGAATAATAATTTATTTTTAGGAGTTGACAACTCTGTCTACCTCCTCCGCAAGTTTTTTATAACCGTTGGACCCCGAAAAGTTATCTTCGGCAAAATCGTTAATCGGCACGCCCGCTATAGCGGCGTTCGCGAATTTTATGCTGCGCTTTATCAATATGTGGAGAAACGGGAAATTCTCCTGTATTTTATCCACAATCATACGCGCGTGCTGCGTTCTCGGGTCGTACATAGTTATTATGGTCCCCATAAATTTTATACGGGGATTGTATTTTTTTATGTCCGATATGGTGTGCGAGATTATTTCAAGCCCTTTGTATGACAGAAAAGACGGCTCCACAGGGACAATCACATAATCCGAAGCCATAAAAGAATTTATTGTCAGAATACCCAGAGACGGCATATTGTCTATAATTGCGTAATCGTAGTATCTGGCGACCTCGTCGAGTTTTTCTTTTAAGATGTGTTCGCGGTTTATCATAGACGTAATCTCTATTTCAGCCGCCGACAAATCTATCGACGACGGGACTAAATCGACGTTTTCCAGATCTGTCTTTACTATGACTTCTTTTGCGGAGCATTTTCTTGTTATAAGATGATACGCGTTTTTTTCAAATTTTGCCGGGTCAAATTTAAGATATATCGTCAGCGAAGCCTGCGGGTCAAGATCGACGAGAAGAACGTTTTTGTTCATTTTGCCCAACTGGGCGGCAAGATTTAGCGCGGACGTGGTTTTACCGACGCCGCCTTTGTTATTTGCGATTGATATAATATTCATATTCTTTAATAACCTTTGAATTACTATCCTTTTCTCTTGATATTTTTTGTGTTTTTATTTGTTTTATATTTTTTGTCTCCGGGGTTTTGTTTTTTACTGATGTTTTTATTTTTTCCAAAATCATATAAATATATTAATATATAACAATTTTATCAAAAAAAAATGTAAAAATCTACGTATTTTTTAAATATCGCAAAATTTTTACATATAATTTATAAATTATTAATCGCTTAACAGTTATAAATACATAACCGTCTGAAATATTTTTAAGCGCACTTTAAGCTATTGCATATTGGGCAAATAAGCGCCCATATTTTTTAATCTTTGCTGCAGTTCCGATATATCAACGCTTCGGGTTTCATAAATTCCGCTGGGATTTGATACGCACATCGACGCTCCGATACCCGCCGCCTGACCCATTATAAAACATCCCGGAATCACCCTGACCGACGCCTGCATTTTTTTGTCCGTACTCGCGCATCTTCCCGCGACATAAACGTTCGACAGGCTTTTCGGCAGCAGAATCCTGTAGGGAATACCGTAGGA
>Ga0209629_10004211_pt1 | contig 10582 bp, 11 predicted proteins | sample TergutCu122P5_FD_187286 | JGI IMG/M metagenome (GOLD analysis project Ga0209629, IMG submission 187286) | Cubitermes ugandensis P5 segment gut microbial communities from Kakamega Forest, Kenya - Cu122 P5 (SPAdes) (version 2) | ecosystem: Host-associated > Arthropoda: Insects > Digestive system... | reverse complement strand
TCGTCTGTCGGCAATACGCTTGACGACGTTGTGCCTGCGGTTACAATTTATCCAAACCCTGCGGAAACAAAAGGTATGAGCGCGTTTGAAATTTTAACCTCGATTCAAGCCTCGGTCGATGAGATAAATAAAACGCTTCCCGCTTATAAACAGATACGCCATATAAATATAAGAGAAACAGAATTCCCGAAAACCTCGACAAAGAAAATCAAACGTTCGTAGATTCCGTCTGTGAACGGCTGATAATTTAAATATATAAACAAAGAAAGGAATAATAACCGTATATGTTTGAAAAAATCAAAGAAATTCTATACAGGGTGACCGGAAAGAAAGATATAACGATGGACACTGATTTTATAAAAGATTTGAATTTTAATTCTTTTGATATTGTTAAACTTATCACCGAATTTGAAATACAGTTCAAAGTATCTGTTCCGACCAAGGAACTGTGGAATATCCATACGGTCCGCGACATGATTGAATACATGGAATCAAAAGGCATCAAATGATGGACTTGTCTCCAAATATATATATGTATATTTTTACCGGCGAAGAACGCAGGTATAATAAAAATTCTGAGGAGAGGATTCGCCGGTGCGCAAGCCATTTTATTTATTCGGAAAGGAAAGCAAATATAAAGATTCCCGAAATTCACCGTCAGAATAACGAAAAACCCTGTTTTGCAGCCGATATTCGATTGTGCTTTTCGGTTTCCCACAGCGGGGAATACTGGGTATGCGCCGTTTCCGAGCAGCAAATAGGGGTTGACGTTCAAAAAAAATCGAACGGGTTTCAAAAAAGCATTGCCGAGAGATTTTTTCATCCTGATGAATATCAATATTTAATTCAAAATAAATTTAATGATTTTTTTGATATTTGGACGGCAAAAGAGAGCTACGTCAAATATACCGGGCAGGGACTGGGAGACGACTTTTCAGATTTCTCCGTCGTCAAAGAAAATCGGATTTTTGAATATGTCAACGGGGTCTGTATAAAATTTATTCCGCTGGATTTGAATTATAGTTTGTGCGTCTGCGCAAAAACTATTTCTGAAAAAAACACAAACGTATTAATTGACCCGCTGCTGCCCGCGCCGGCGCAAATATAACTTCAGAGCTGTAATGCGAATCTCGTTTCAGCGGTTTCACAAATTTACAAAAACAGAAAACCCCGATAGTTTACATTCTATCGGGGCTTTTTAAAACAGCGGAATATCGGGTTTCTATTCCATAGCTTGGAATAATGCTACAGTTTTATCTATAGCCTTTTGCATTGCGCCTTGGTTTTTATCGCAGTATGACGTTACGTTTTATTGATTCGCCAAAGGAATATTACACAAACCAACGCCAAAGCATACTATATATTTCGATTTTTTTGCTTTTTTATTTTTTTAGTTGACTTTATTTTGTTTATTGTTTATAATGATTATAGTAAAATTTTTTCTCCCGTCCACCTATCACCCCGCAGAGACAGCGGGGCATTCGCTGATAAGCCATACCCTTAAAATCAGGAAAGGAGGAAGTATTATTTTGAAAGCGGACGGTAAATTTTCGTTCAGTCGGATACTGACTTCCCTTGGGAAGCTCTGGCGGACGAGGGATGATATCAGCTTCGCCCAGATACGCCCAGGACATCTGGCGTATCTGTTCCCTATGGTCATACTCCTAATATTGCATGATTTACGCAGTACATACTTCATAACGGACAATGTTTTTCTGGAATTGGATATGACGCTTCTATCGTATATAGCCTTTGCCGTGGGCGCTATCGCCGTCCTCCTGTTTGCCATGAAAAACATCATAGCCGGGATGAGGGTCATGACCGCCCTGCTCGTCATCGGTTTCGCGTTTTGGCTGCTGCTGCCGCCGGAGGGCGAAATGAAAAACGCCGCCATGCTCATATTCCATTTCGGCGTTGGCGGCGGCACGATTTACGCCACTTACGCCCACGTTTTTGTCCTCAAAAACGCCGAGAGGCTGTTCTCCATGTGTATCGTCGCGCTCGTTTACGGACTGTTCACCTTTTTGTATCACCACGGGGTCAGCGGCTGCGTCTTATCCGAAGTGTTCCCCGGCCTGCTGGTGGCCGCGCTGGCGGTGTGCGTGTTTTTCTTCCGGCAAGAGGCGTTCTCCGGCAATTCCCCGAACGCATCCATCGTCCCGCACAGGGGTATCTACATCATACTGGTCTGCCCGTTCGCGTTTTTTATGCTCGACGTTTTCGGCGAGAATCTCGTGAACCAATGCCTGCCGGGCAATATTGCCCTGCGCGGGATTGGGACAATGTCCGCCGTCCTGTTTGCCGTCGTCATTCAATTCGGGTTCAGGCGCAGCGTCTGGTATATGCTGAACCTGTTCCTGATATTCACGACGGCCGGTATCCTCATGCTGGTGCTGCCGCTGGAGGCGCAGTGGCGCAGCGTGGGCTGCCTTTTATTTGGGATTGGCGACGGTATCGGATATATTATGGTATTCTATATCGTCGGGTTCATGAAAAAGTACCGGAATAATCAATTCTTCTGGCGGGTCACCTTTGCCACGATAGGCGCGGTTTTCTTATCGGTGGCGGCGGAGAGTTTCATTTCCCTTGCCGGCCCCGAAACAATGACTGGGGTGGCCGTGACTGTCTCTGTCTCTTTCCTGCTGGCGTTCCAGATACTCCCGCCCGTGATACAGCGGAACATTTTTGCCGCCGACTGGAACGACGACCTGAAAAAGTCCGACGTCGATTTCACGATTGGAAGCAAGTCCGGCCGGTTTGATTTTCTCGGGTTCTCCCCCCGCGAAAGAGCTGTCGTCGATGGTTTGCTGCGGGGATTGAGCCTGCGGCAAATCGCCGCAAGCCTCGGAATGGAGGACTCCGAACCCGGCAAAACGCCGGAACAGTCCAATGGGGCTAACAATTTGCTGACAGAAAGGGAAATGAATATTGCCCTGCTACTGACCGAGGGATTGACACAATATGAAATCTCCCGCAAGCTGCATATCCCGTCCGGCGAAGTGGGAGCGCACATTAAAACGGTACGGGAAAAAATCGGCGTTATTGGTGGTCCCGACCCGATAATCTCCGCCGTTGTTGCGAAATACAATCTGACAAAAAGGGAAACCGATGTGCTGCGGTGCTTAATCAAAAAAATGTCTAACAATGAGATAGCCTCCGAATTGTTTTTGTCAGAGGAAACTGTTAAAATCCATGTGCGTAACCTGCTGAAAAAAATCAATCTCAAAACCCGTCTTAACATTTCGGAATGGTTGGAGGATTTCAAATCGAAAAAAAATGAGTAAACGATTAAAAAGCATACCGCGCCGAGGCAGCAACCCGGCGCGGTTTTTTCATGTATGAAATAAACTTGATTTTACAGGTTTTTTGGATGGGGGGTTAGTTTTTGTGCTAAAATTAACCCTGCCTTTTTTCTTGTTCCTGTGGTAAGATATTCGTGTGCCGGCGAGATTATAAGGGAGGTGAACGCCGATATGGCGGAAAAGGTTTATCCGCATCCAAGCGGAACGGTTATCAACGCGATACACGACATTGTGGAATTACAAAAGGGAAAAGCTACTTTTTCCGATACCTCAAACGGCAAGATTTTTTTCTGCGTCACTTTGTACGCCTATAAATATGAGTTCCAATTTACAGTTACAAGCATTGATAAATACAACAGTCAAGTTAATATTGAAGTCGCGGGAACTGAACTGGGCAGAAATGATACGCTTCGCCGTCAAATTTTTTTATTAGAGGCTATGCTTAACGACGTGCGAATACCAAACTTCAGCAACAACGCGGACGCGCCAAGCTGAACGCAACAGGGGGTAAATAAAAATCCAAAGTTAATAATTTAATTAAAAACCGCGGGGGGTTATGGCGTGCTTGCCAGTGTATGTGCAGTAGTTATGGCTATGGCTAATACGACGCCGGCATTGGCTGGATTTGCGGCGTTCTCATTAGGCGCTATACGCTTGGGGTTGGCGCCGCATACGGCGCGGCATCATTAGTCGTAGGTTAATGATAATCAGTAATTTTTAGTTTCGGACAAAGGCAGACGACGGTTCTCTGTCTTTCCGCAAAAACAAAGACAAGGGGCGATTTTGCACCGCACCATATCAGCATAGCGCACAGAAGCTATTTTTCGCATATAAAAAAAATAACAGCGCAAATCAAAAATAAATAATATAAATTGAAGAAAGGGAAACCCAGTATGAAAAAATTTTGCACAAACTGTGGGGCGGAAATCGCGGAAGGCAAGAAATTCTGCACAAGCTGCGGGGAAAAAGTTGATGAAAGCCCGCAAGCAACGCAATCCGCGCCCGTACAGCAGCCTCAGATAATCCAGCCTCCGCCTGTTCAAACTCAAACAACCGCGCAAACAATGCAATCCGCGCCCGCGTACTATCAGAAGCCCGCCGACGAACGTCCGCCGAAAGGGAGCAAATACTACCCGATGAGCACAATCGGCTACATAGGCTGGATGATTTTGATGAACATTCCTATTCTGGGCTGGATTGTTGCGTCAATACTCGCATTCGGAAGCGGCGGTTCGGTCAACAGGCGAAATCTGGCGCGCGCAATACTAATCTTTATTGTTCTCGCTATTATCGGAATTATAGTCTCAACTATAATGTTTTGGTCCGTTATATCTCAGCTGTCGGACGTAATCCAAGTTGATTTTGGAACTTAAAAAATTAAATTAATTTAATACGGGAGGGAAACAATATGGCAAAATTTTGTAAAAGCTGCGGTCACGAAATCGCGGAGGGAAAAAAATTCTGCGGTTCGTGCGGAGCCGCTATAGACGACGCGCCGGCAGCCAATCCGAATCCGCAGCAGCCCCAACCTCAGCAAACGCATCAAAACGCGTTCGATAACCTGAAAAATATGGCGACAAACACCTCGGACTACACGGGACAGTACGACCCTGCGGATATAGAAAAAAACAAAGTTATCTCAGGGCTTGCGTATTTCATCTTTTTCCTGCCTCTTATCGCCTGCCCGGGCTCCAAATTCGGACGCTTTCATTCAAATCAGGCGCTTCTCCTGCTGATTTTGGGAATTGCGGGCGGAATAGTCAACGTGATTCTCACCGCAATATTACTTGCAATATCATGGCGTTTGGTTTTCCTGACGACAATTATAGCGTTTATAATCTGGATTGTCATCGGCGTGATTGGAATTATCGGACTAATCAACGGATTTTCGGGCAAAGCGAAAGAACTGCCGTTTATCGGCAAAATTCATATTATAAAATAAAAAATTTAAGAAAGTAAGAAAGGCGGAGAGATTAAAATGTCGATTGATGAAATGAAGGCAAAGCTCGGCGAAATCGCGGGGAAAATTACGGAACTCGAACAGTCGGAGCTTAAGTTATATGCCGAACTCGGCAAAAAGCTGCTGCCGACGCTTGCGGACGACTCCGAAAACGGCGAACTTGTTTCAAATATCAAAGAAACCGGCGAAAAATTAACTGCGCTTCGCAGAGAACAGTCCGATTTGGAAATTGAAAAAAACCGTCATATCGCAGAGCTGACATGTTTTACGTGCAAAACGGTGAACACCGAGGGCTCGACTTTCTGCGAGGAATGCGGGGCAAAACTGGGCGAAAAGCCGAAAGAATACTGCGAGGCGTGCGGGACGATGAACCGTCAGGGGCAGAAATTCTGCGGCGAATGCGGCGCAAAACTCGGCGATTAACAAAATTTTATTAATAATTTATTATATTTAACAGGGAGAAAATTATGAAAACTAAACGCGCAAACAAAAGAATAATAACGGCAATACTCGCGTTAATCCTTGCATTATCCACAGTATTTTCAATATCGGGATGCAGTCAGTTATCGGCTTTGCAGGGTCTGTCAAACGCGGTAAACGATTTGCAAAAATATCAGGATGCAGTAGCAAAACTCACAGACTATAAAATCACGATGGAATCCACAGACGAGAGCGGCAATAAAACTACTATGACCGAAATGCGCTGCGACAAAGGCTATGAATTAAGCACGCAGGACAGTATTACGTTTGTGGAATACGGCACCGGAAAGATGTATATGCTCAACCCGTCGGATAAAACCGGATATTCATACCCTGTCGGCGACGAAGATACATACAAGGGCTTCGGTTCTATGCTTTCGCTTTATCTTTACGCTTTTGAGGTATATAGATACATGGGCGCGGTAAAGAGCGGGACCGACAAAATAGCCGGACGCAAAACTACCAGCTATACATTCAGTTCAGACGGCACGGATTATAAATTCTGGATAGACGACGAATACGGTCTGACATTGAAATCCACCACGAAAACAAGTACGGGAACAAGCACAATGGAAATTACGGAATTTAAGACCAAGGGCATAAGTCTGTCGGACATGGTCAAAATCAGCGATTATACGATTCAGGATTCTAATGCAATTTTTGATTGATTTTATGTTATAATTTTAATAACGGAGGATAAAACATATGGCAAAATTCTGTAAAAACTGCGGGACCGAACTCGCCGACAACGCAAAGTTTTGCAATAATTGCGGCGAAAAAATCACAGACGAACAACAACCAGCTCAGCAGACGCGGGAACAGCCCGCTCAGCCGGTTCAATCTGCTCAGCCTGTATATCAGCCGCAATATACGCCGAATTACGTATCCGCTCAGGTAAAAAAGAAAAGCGGGATTCCGATAGTCGCGGTAATTATAATAATAGTCGCAGTAATAATCGTTGCGATTATCGGCGCAGTTATCGCTGTAGCTTTTTCGGCGTTGAACAATACGGCAAACTTAGATTACTACACAATCGGCAAAGACCAAATACCGTCCGTTAAATATGTTCTCGGTGAAAAACGCGACGTCATCGGCGTAAACAACTCAATATCAAACGGGGTTGACCTGCAAATTATCGAATATAAAACGACGGACGGAAATCAAAATTCGGAAATGCTGCAGTACGCGCTCGCTCTCATGAATAATTATGGGTTTATCAACTCGACGGACTACAATTTCAGCAATGCGACCGGGTCGGGCTTTCAATTCGCGAAAGAATCCGCGGAGTCCGGCAAAATAATTATTTTACAGATAGACTACGACCAAAACGGCTATACTATTACAATTCAGCGCGGCGCGGGGAGTTTGACATACAACGGGGAATAAACAAGCAAACAAATAAACCGGAAGAAAGAACAACCGCATATCTTTTATTCATACGCCAATTCAAAAATAAAAGGAGAAAATCAAAATGAAAAAACTTTTGATGCTCGCGCTTGTAACGGCGCTTGCGCTCTCTCTTCTGACCTCCTGCAAATTATCAATAGGCGGCGGGGAAAAAGACCCGTCCGACAACAGCGGCGCGACCGCCGCTCCGTCCGCAGAGCTTACGCTTGAAGCCCTGAAAAAAGCCGTGCAGGACTTGGGCTATGAAGTTCGCGACGATTACATGTCCGCGTTTTCGGCGACAATCGAACCTCAAGCCGGTTTCACCGCCACATATACATCAACGGGCGTATATGACATTCCGTTCTTTGAGTTTAGGGACAACGCCGAAGCTCTTGCTTACAAAGCCGAAAACGACGCTCCTGACGACATGTTTCCGATAGAACATATCGTTTTAGGCAAGTTCGCGGCGGAGTACAGCAGTTTGTCGGAAGCGTCCGGCGCGGAATGCAAAAAATTCGTTGAGGACGTTTTTAAAAAAGCGGGCGGCGGCGCACCAGTCAATAATAACAATAACGGCGGCGATAACACCGCAAAAATCGCCCCCGCTGATACAAACGATAACGCCGCAGAACCCAACCAAATCGACATAGGCGGCAACGCAGACACGAACGACGCAAACGACCTGTCGCTTACTATGGCGGCGCTCATAGCAGCCGCGAAGAATACGGGCTACGAAGTCGATGAAAGCTGGTTCAGCCCCGGTAAGCTGTCCGACTGGGTCAGCAAACCGACAGACGGTTTTTTTGTGTACTTTACTCCCGAAAGCGGCTCATTCCAGCTTTCTTTTATGGAATTTGAAAACGAGGCTGACGCGCAGGCATATAAAGCTGATAATGAAAAAGACAATGACCAAGAACTGTTCCCCAATTTCTTCATCGTCCACGGACGGTTTTTAGCATATATGTCGAAGGGCTTCGGCGATGACACGGACCGGTCAATTCAGGACTTCCTAAACGGTATTTTTGAGTACGCCCTCGCCAATCCCGTTGAGGACGACGGCTCGCGCAAACGAGGCGGCAATACGCCGAGCGGCGCAGCCGTGGGGAAAACCCAATCCGAAGTCGAAGCCGTGCTGACTGATTACAGCATATCGATTGCAGTCGATGCTCCCGCTCTGTTTAAAGAACCGTATCATATGAAACAAATGCGAAACGACAAAGGCGTATTTTTTGAAATGACAGGCGATTTTAACGACCTTGCATATGCTGATTTCGCCACGCACAAAGCCTACGAATTGTATGCCGAAACAAAAACCGGCGTGGTTTTTAATTTTGATGACGACCAAGCCGGTATGCTAAAAAGTTTTCCGTTTTACATTGCGCAGTATTTATTCAGGCACACAATGTACGACGGCTTTGAGAAAACCGGGAGCGAAAAGATACTCGGACGCGACGCTGCGGTTTATACCGTTACATCAGGCGGCGGATTAAAGCTCTGGATAGACGACGAATACGGCTTTACGTTAAAGTTCGAGGAAACCGACAGCGCCGATAACACAATAAAAATGGAAGTCACCGAGTTTACCGTCGGCGGCGTTACTCTCGACGGTTTAATAAATCTTAATGATTATGAAATCGAAGAGCAATAATATAAATTAATATGGTGATATTTTTATGAGAAAAATAATACAATCAATAATAACGGTATTAATATTTATTTTTATAATTTTCAGTATATCAGGTTGTGCGGACGCGTCGGAAGACACGTATTTTGATACGCTTGACGGATTGAAAACGGCGGCGGGCGATGGACTTCTCTATCCGAACGTACTGCCCGACGGGTTCGAGCCGACGTATAGCCTGATTTCGGGCTATTATTACAAACGCGTTGACGCATGGGACTATTTCGTCAGTTTCCGAAACAAAGGTCTGACAATGGAAGTTGACAACTCAGAATATATTAAAAAAATAGCCGAGGGTTCTCCGGTTGTTGAAAGTATTGACGCGCGGACGTTTGAGCCTAAACACCGAGTTGATAATTTTAACAATCCGAACAGGCGGATTGAAACGGACAGATATAATCAGATGGCAAAAAATCCCGAAGAACCGCCGTGGAATATAGCGGACGTCTCGGTTTATCACAGAGGGGCGTATTCGCTTGTTTCCGAAGCGTATGACGGCGGCTCTTTAAGCTGCCCCGCATACGCGCTTGTAAGCGAATACGCAATGTTTATGTACGGCGGCGTTTTATACACGGTCGAACTGCGGGTTTTCGGGCATGAAAACGAAAGCGAACAGGCTATGCTCGAATTGGGCGGAAATATGCTGAAAAATATAGTCGGCGGAATGATAAGCGGAGAAAACGGAGGCGCAGGTTAAAAAATGAAAATAAAAGCCAAAAAGCGAATATTTATATATACGCTCATGTTACTTATGTTATCGGCGGTATTAGCGGGATGTAACGTGAGAATAGTTTCCGACGATAATCAGCCTTTTATAGAAGCCGATAAAACTACGGAAGATTCAGATGCTTTGGAAATTACGGATATTTCCGACACTTCTAATACAACCGAAAAAACGCCGGAGACGGCGGAAACAATAACAGACCCCGCCGGTGCTGCGGAAAAACTTACCGAACCGAAAGCGGTGACAATTCCGACGGCTTCTGTTGCGTCGCCGACGGTGAACCCGGCGGATTACATATACAAAGAAGATACGTCGGCAGCCGTTTACGCTCCGTTAAAAACCCCCGCGTTCAAAACTTTTTCAGTCGCTGAAAAACCGCTTACTCCCGATTTAAATTCATACGGCGCGCGATGCTTTTTCAACGACGACAAAGTTGAAACGGAGAAGAACGGCGCGTTAGAAATCAATTATTCATGGCAGGAATACGGGAATAAATCTAAATGCCTGATGATACTTGTTGACACCGTAAATGAATTCGGCGGCGCAAACTCCAGCCTGTATCTGCCGAAATACGGATTGCCTATCATCAGCAGAATACGCGGCGAAATATCGCTCGACTGGTCGAATCCCAGCGATTTTACGGATTTGATGACCTTAACGTTTACCGTGGGAGCAAACGAATTACTGGTGATTAAAAACACGCCGCAATACTCAGGCTCATATACGGTAAAACTGTCCGCGGGCGCAATCGACGACGGCTCTTTTGAACGTTTTTACTTGCCCCTGTACGCTATAATTAACGAAACCGGCGGCGGAGTTATTCTCGACCCCTTCGGCGACGGCTCGTCGTTTATATATACGGGAGACGCAATACAGGGTTACTCGGGCAAATGGGAAACGTCAGACAGAGGCGACGAGAGACAGAATGTTACGGTAAACGGCAAAACCGTGTCGATACCGGAATACTGGAGACAGCTTGAGCTTAGCCCGGACGGGACGTTTGTTGAAACAACCAGAGGATATAATACGGTCAGCTGGGATGTAGT
>Ga0209629_10004210_pt1 | contig 10582 bp, 2 predicted proteins | sample TergutCu122P5_FD_187286 | JGI IMG/M metagenome (GOLD analysis project Ga0209629, IMG submission 187286) | Cubitermes ugandensis P5 segment gut microbial communities from Kakamega Forest, Kenya - Cu122 P5 (SPAdes) (version 2) | ecosystem: Host-associated > Arthropoda: Insects > Digestive system >... | reverse complement strand
TTTGTTTGTTTTATTTATAAATCAACGATGGATAAAGCCCGGAAAAAGGAGATTGTTTGAAATTATACCCCACACATTTAATGTACGGTATGCAGAATGTGTTCTTAAATACTAGACCATTTCCACATGTAAAGTGCAACAATAGTATTACTAACAGATGTGTAGGATTGGAAGACTGTGCAGTAGCACAATAGGCTTCATAAATTCTGCTCGAAATTCCTAGTCAAATGTTATTTAGACGCAATTCAGATTTCGGGGGTGGGGGTGGGGGGGGTAATTTTCCAGTGGTTAATTAGCGCACCACGGCTTTACTTTGCAGCTGAACGTACAGAACTGTTTCTGATCCTAGTAAATGATGATCAAGCCGTTGTAGTATGATGGTTTACTGTCTTAGTAGGAATTCAGAATACTGGCTCCCTTTTACGCAACTGTTCACGTTCACGTTAGGGACGCCATTGACACCACTGATCTATGCAACTCGGAACAGCTGCTTTTTACGACGTAAGAAGCATGCTAGTCAACTGTACGTAGATTGTCTCGTACGTCGAGCGACAGTAGCACCGCGCAGTGGCAGGTCCGGGAACTTCACCTAGCACGTGACGAAGCTGTAGTAGTGTGCCGGCGGCCAAAGCAAAGTGATGGTGTGGTTATGTGTGTGTTGATGCGGTGCGGAAAGTGCGCGTTTGAATATCAGTCGTGTTGGGAAGTTGTGTCTCGTCAGTTTGAGCGGTATCGTTAACGAAACTTCAGTGAGTTTATGGCGTTAAAAGATCGGTTCATTTTCGCTGACGGTAGTTCCGAGTTGCTGCCTATCATACGTAACTTCTGTTGTGCTTGCGTGAGTAAGATGAGGAATGTTTTGGTGAAATGAAAGTGTGACCTGTTTGTTACTTGGTTCGTTTTATTTTAAGGGCAGTCTTGAATTTAATGGACGTTGCATGAGGCCTATGGTAAGTCGTTAAATCATTCTGGATTTTGATGTTACTGTACAGGCCTGCACGTTTAGTCTGTGATTTAAAGGCTTCTTTATTTACAGTTGTAAACCGGTAACAGCGACATATTTGGGAAAAATTGTATCGTGTTTCGCTTTTTTAATATTGGTGCAGTAATTTTAAACAGGTGCCAGCCTGCCCAGCAAGACGGTGACTGTATTTAATAAGATACATCACTGAAGTGGTGTAATGAAGATGGTGCCCCATTCAACCACATTAACGTCAAGTGGATTCCCAAGGCCGCTTTTATATTACAGTTATCATTTGTTTTGTCAGAACAGATGTCCTCCAAGTTCTTATTATTTTTGACGGTGTATTTTTGACTTCTGTAAGAGTGGTAAATATGATTTAAATACGTGATAATGTACAGGCAGTTTTAGTTTTTGAGGCACAGTTAATAATCCAGCAGGTTCAAGCTACGTCATTTCTGCGTACGATTAGTCAGCAGTCGTTGTGACAGTGTACTGCGATGTGTGATTCTTTTTACATGTAATCTTTCCTTCGAGCCTGTAAACGCCGAAGAACTTGATAGTGTACGGGTGTAATGTCAGTAAAATGTTTAGTGTGATTTTGTAGTTGTGTGAACAGCAATATTACACGCCCAGAAAATGTGTTGGTTTTAGTGGGAATTTGAATGTGCCTTCACTGTGAAGAAGTGTGCATAAGTATGTATGAATCATTTCGGAAATTTTCCCCATTGAGTGGAAAGCCATTGATTGTGTTTCTGTGATTGTCGTCTGACACCATGGATACTGGAGTCGGCAGTACGTTGGCAGGGGCGTCGCGACGCACGAAGCTCGGTCGGAAGCTGTCACGACGCTTGTCATTAGTCGCGAAAGTTCCTAATATGATCAGCGTGAGACTCAAACAGGAACTTGGCGGGTCACGTGATACACTGCGCGCCGGTCGGAGCTCCCATCACAGGCACCTGGAGATCACTGCTATAGCACCGGACAAGACTCAGAGAATTGTGAGTACCCTCCATGTTTTTTCGTATGGGTGTAGAACCAGGTCCCACACCGTAACGCATGGGTCCCCAACCTGCGGCCCGCGGCCACATTTGTAAATTGTGTGTATACGATAAAAATTACACGATAATTTATGCAGTTAGGTGTACCATTTACTGCTGTTTCCCCAACTGCGGCCCGCGAACCAGGCCACAACAACGGGCGTGACCCTGTGCCATGAAAATGTTGAAGGCCCATTCCGTAAGGGAAGAACATAGCTGAGGATGATTGAGAACGGGTTGCTGAGGAGGGTTTTTGGACCGAAGGGAGAGGAACTAACAGGCGGATGGAGCTGCTTACATAGTGCTAATATTTACAGTTTGTACTCTTTTCATCACATATTGTGGATGATGCGATCAAGGATGATGAGCTGGGCGGCATATGTGTAGGTGGGGAGATGAAATGTATACAGAATTTAATCTTAAAACTTGAAAGGACAGGACCACTTGGGAGACCACGGTGTATGTGGGAGGTTGATACTATTTAACCTAAATCTTTTGCTTGGTTGGCAGACTGGCATTAGTTACGTTGGCCTACAGGATGCGCGGACGACAACGGTGCTGTACGCTTCTGGTGCTGGCTTGGTTCTCGACGGCCATTCACGTGATACGTGTGTTTGATAATACTTATAAATATTTTCACCTCATTAAATTCAATTTTTGTTCTCAATTTTTCTACGAGATATTCTCATTATGACGTTTCGAACGAACATGTTTCTACAAACGGGCCGACTTAATTCGCATGACGTAGTATTTGAATACGAAGTTTAGATGCATGCATACATACGTACATACATTCCATAGATCTCTGAGACCGTCACAAGACAATAGGATGTGGAACATGTCATAAACATACAAACATATATAAAATATTACAGTGTAAGACATTTATACAGTCATATAAGTCAGTAATACATGTCATATCTACATGCGAAAAATTCATCTACAGAGTAAAAGGAGTGTGCCTTTAAAACTTTTTTAGGGCTACTTTAAACTGTATCTTTTCAATCTTAAGACTTGTAATACTTCGTGGTAAGCTGTTGAAAATTCTGGTCCCAGAGTAGGATGCACCTTTCTGAAAACAAGAAAAGTTTGCAGTCGGTCTATGAAGATTATGTTTGTTTCTTGTATTAATACGAGGGTTGGAATTTTAATAGTGGCAACTATTTATTTACAACTGATACAAAATAGATACATGTTTTGAAGTTTTACTGTCCTTCAGTGTAGTCACCAGCATTGTGTACAACCCGTTGCCAGCGAAACCTGTATCTATTTTGTATCAGTTGTAAATAAATAGTTGCCACTATTAAAGTTTCAACCTTCGTACTATGCACTGACGAATTTGTCTGAAAGTTTTCCTGATTCCCAATAAAGAAGCTCATGAGTGAGTATATGTATTGGCTTGGGACAGTTAAAATCTCTGATTTTTTAAATAGCCTACTACATGAAGTTCTAGGGTGTGCATCCACCATAATTCTGATTATTCTCTTCTGTAAAGTGAATTTCTTCTTGAATATCTTGTATGCGTACGTATAACGTGGCTAATAACACTGGGGAGAGAGGGTAGGGGGTCAAAATTTGCAGTGCCTCTCTTCCTTTGTATACGGGTGACTCAGATGTCCCTATTCTGCGTCCCGTAAACCGTAGGTTTTTAGTATTTTTCTGTCTTTACACCACCGAAATAATCGTTTAGAAAATATCCCCAGTTTTTATTTGCCACTCTTCAACACAGTAATCAAAAAACTATTCTTAAGTAGATAAAAATATTGGAGGGGCATTTGCCTCCCATAACTTGTGCACCCCCCCCCCCCCCCCCCAAGTTACGCCTGTGGTTGTATACGTGTGTTAAGTTACAGTAGAATCAGTTGTAACGTTACACACGACGAATGGACGCCAATCAGTTCTGTTAACGGTTCTGTGCCGATGTATCCGTGGGAAGCCGTAGGTTATTTAGTCTTGTGTTGCAGTAAGAACTTGCCTTGTCGGAAAGTGTTTCGAATTAGTGTTGTATACGTTATAGCAGAGATTCTTACGGCTGTATTTATGAAGACTTTTGTCATCTGTAAAACGACTGTTGAAATGTGGTAAAAGATGGCAGCAACTTAACGGTGTCGCGGACCGGAAAATCGAGTGAGTTCTGCTCGTAAATTGTGTCTTAATGGCAATCCTTGGAAAGTTGGTTCAAACTCATTGTTTTATTTTAGAAACGTAGTGTCTTCACGCCACAAACAACATTGGTGTTTGAATAGCTTGTCCTTCTAGTTATTTCATAACAGTCGTCACAGTTGATGGTCGTAAGATCTTTGGACATCTCGCAAAGGCACTCCGTCTTCCTTCAGAAGCCCCGTACGTCACATTCGATCGGTGAATACACACTTCAAATTTCGGTTCGCAGATCGGCCATCTTGACTGAGGTTCGTGGTTTTTCTCGGCCCTTTCTGCCAAACTGGGTAGTAACTCATGTCGTGTTACAGCCACGTCCTTTCACGTCTTTGCCAATTCATTATTCTCCCTAACCAACCTGTCATTCAGCACTACACGTTTGTAGTCTGAGCCTCTGACAGCGTCCTTAAATTAAACAATAAATAATTATACCGTAGAAGCCTGAGGCGTCTCCGAATATAAGGCCACTCTTACTAGTTGGGTATTTAGGGAAAACCCCCAAAATAGGAAATGTAATAATAACATTGAAGTTTCCGAGAGGCAGATATGAAACTAATAGAACGGGGGTGAGCAGTTTTAGGGCTCCAGGTTGCTCGGGGAAATAACTTTTGTACGGTGGCGCTTATTATTTGTGGGTCTGTAGTATGGACCTTGCTTCATGTCGCTGTTACGGCACCTAGAATTTTGAGGTGGCTCCTGGATTGTTGGAAGATTTGTGCAACCGTAAAGAATAATACGTTTTTCTGACCTAATGACTGAGAAAGAACAGCGTTGTAGCATGCCTTTTTAGTCAGTATTTTCTAATAAAATGCCGTGTTACTGGGAAGTACCATAACCCCTTAGGTACAAGGCGACGTCTCATTTTCTGTGCGGGCATTTCAGAATAAAAAACTCGTCTTTTGCTCAGATTTGTAGGTGGTAATAAACACTAATAGAATGACCGTTTGGTTCTGCACACTTCTCTTCTTTCATGTGTTTTGTTTCGTGAGTTAATTTAGGTGTTGTCGAAAAATTTTCCGAATGGGATGTATTAATGTCGTTTCGGAACGCTGGCAGTGGTTTTGAAAGTATAGCCCACTCCGTTAATCATGTGAACTGTAAAACGAATCAGTTGTGTGCTGCGATGTGGTAGTTTCATGTGTCGTAGGACTAACCGTTGGAAGGTAACCGAGTTCTTTGCTTGGCTGCGTCTCCGTGCCCCTCGCAGGCTTTCACTGTGCAATTTATTGTCAGTTTGTAACGGGGCAAGCAGTCGTTCACGTTTCGTACGTAGCTACCTGCGTGGAATTAGGAAATGATCGCTAACGTTTGCCAGATAGTGTGTTTTATCCCTTATCGTGTATAAACGTACAAATAATAAAGTATAATGATTTACTGTGTTTGGTTTTCTTAACACTGAGGGAGGAATATGGGCCTAGTGTTCGCGATTAAAGTGCTGAGGAATATATTTGTACCTAAGAAGGGGGCTGCAGGAAATTGGAATGTGAGGAGCTTCTGGCTTTTACTCTTCACAAAATATTAATAGAGTGATCGAATCAAGGAGGCAAAGATGGCGGGGCACGCGACATGTAAGAGTATTTGGATACAAGGTTTTTTTTTCGGGGAAACGTGAAGGAAAGAGACCACTTGGAAGGCCTAGGCATAGATGTGATATTGTTAAAATGGATCTTAAAGAAATGAGATGGGCGGGCGTGGAGGGGATTCCTGTGGTTGTAGATACGCCAATGGTTGTACAGAAACACGTCGTGAAGGTGCTGACTGGACTGTACCTTCTCAGGATGGGATTCACTGGCGGTATTCTGTGAGTGCTGTAATGAACCTTGATTTTCCTCTAAAGTAAAGGCTTTCCGTTCAGCAGCGAAGTAATTATCAAATTGCACCGTGGAGTTGGCGTTTGAAAGAGTCATACATGTAGTTTATATATATATATATATATATATATATATATATATATATATTTGTGGTTCCAAGCATCACAAATCTGCAACGCGTTGGTTATTTATAATAAAATCATACATGTAGATTTCGTAAACATTTTGATGCTGTAAATCTGAACTGGACAGACGGTGGGTGCTCTCTGGCCTCGAAATACTACGGTATACCTGGATGTGTGTAGACTTAACACACATCTCGTGCAGACGACTTTGAAGCACCGTTCCGAGTCAAGAGAACCTCAAATCGCTCGTGATGAAGATGGTTACGGAAGTCAGAACTCGTGGAGCCACGCCCACATTTTCATATTACTCGATATCGGGTTTCAAGAAAATGAAAGCAGCCGATATTTGTATCAGTTATGAGCAATAGGTTACCATGCCGTTATGTGGTCGAAGGAAAGGAGTGGGTAGCAATTCAGAGGAAGGTTTAATGCTGTAAAGCACCGTTTGTCTCTGTGTGCAGTCTACTTGAACATTAAAGTAACGCTTCGTTCACCAACATAGTATACTTACAATATACGCGTGATCCTCAAAACAGATGAATGTTTCCTGAAACAGCATTAAGCAGTTGATCTTTGTGGTGGAGACGTATTGTTTTCTGTGAGGTATGATCCACGTTTTAAAATTTTAGACGAATTACAACAGTAGAAGTGTCGTAGGAGCTGACGGCTTAATAAACTCCATAGTATAATGTTTCCCGAACTTATTTGCTCGCGACCCTTTTGGCTTCGAAAAATCCACGGATCCTCACATCTTTGCTGGCGTAACTATAGGATGTCCGGATTATAGGTATTCAAAATTTAAGATTTGTATTTCATAACTGATTTTAGATAGCTACGAATGCACACCAGTAGCATATGTAGCAATGAATTGCATGATATAACTTTAACTAAAACTGCTGTCGCTGCTTCGTGGGTACAGGAATTTTCCTAACTAGATATTTTAAGGGTGATAAGAAATAAACACATCATCAGTTAAAGAAGTTCCGCGATTACTGTTTACAAAGCATTATTCCTTTAATTAAAGAAAACTGAAAGTATCCATTACACCAGCGTTTCTCAAACTTTTTTAAAGTGGTGACCACTTTCATTAGTCAGAATGTTCTACGGGCCACTCTACTCTTGGGATTATCAAACTCATTAGGCCTGCCCTAAACAGTGTACGAAACATGTTTTTGCAACAGAAAATTCCTCTTCTTTTGCTGAGAGTAGAGTAGGTAGGGTAGTAAATTTCATAAAATGTCAGTCCTGGGAGAGAAAGTTTAAAGACGCTTGTTGTATGTAATTTCCAAACTCTGAGATTCTCAACTATAGTGTAGGATACGCAATTCACGTTAATTTTATTTTTTCTTCTCTTTTTTTTACTAATGTTCAATGTAAAAGGACCACAAGGGCAGAACCCGAGGACCACTTGTGGTCCGCGGACCACAGTTTGAGAAACGTTGCATTACACAAATGTATCCACGGATCCCTTGCGAACCTGTCGCGGATCCCTTGGGATCCGCAGAGCACACTTTGGGAACTGCTGATATAGACCTAGACCCTTGCTTGAAAATACGTGATTTCACAGTTGGTTCAGAAGACCCTCGTTTTGTAGATTTCGAGCTCCATCACTGTTTACAGGCCGCACCACACCTCTCAAAAATGTACTTTATCTGCGATCAGTTCTGCCAGTTGATCTTCGAAGTGAACTGTTCTTAAAATTTAGGATATGTTTTCTGCGTTAAGATTCTTAGGTCGTTGTCAGAATTTCGGGACTACCTTAAGATGAATGCAGCAGGTTCCTCCAGACCACACGGTGGCATAACACAGAAGACCAGAGCCTAACCTCGAAACACATGAACAAGTACAGGGTAGGGCTCGGTCGCTGATGAGGAGGACTTGTAAGCTGGACAGGTAACCGGGCCGCTTTAATGAGTTTTCTGACTTCGTCGGTGTTAGTGTCCAAGGTCCTTGTGGCGTAGCGCCTCCTGGCTCCAACAATACACTCACAGTTTCCTCTAATGATTTGCAGCACTTTGCTAAAACGTCGGCAAATAATTGTTTATCTTTTTTTCTACCTACAAACAAATTCCATGGAGCAGAATCATTCTTTAGAAGCTGATAGTTACTCAGTTAGCCAAGAAATTCCCCTCTTGTTGTAGAACCCGCTACTTGTCTCTGTAAAACGGTAAAGCAGTCCCGTAACAGGCCCGGTGTGGCCCAGAGGGTTCCAGGAGATTTAGGCTCCCATATTTCATGACATTCGGCACATGAAGGTGGTGAGGTTGTCAGCCTCACGCACCTTTACCCCCAGGAATGTTCCTGGTACTCATTTTCAGTAGGGGCTGAGTCGACCCCAGGACCATGGTACGGTCGGAAGGAATATGTCACTGAAAATCCAGTGACACCAGCGGGAATTGATCCCGGGACCGTCCGACTAGTAGCGCAGCGCCTTAACCACTAGGCTACCTCAGGCCCTACTTCGCAGTAGGAAGGTTAATGAATAGCACCTTTTAATTACGGTAAATTGTTTTAGTTCGAAAATATCAATTATTTAATAAATGAAACAATGTTACTTTTGTATGTTTGATGTTAGTTTTTTTTTTTTGGCCTAGGTGACTAAATAGTACTATATATTATGGTAGATCGCGAAAGGTTTTCTGTCTTTAGAGAGATCACTGAGTCCACAAGTCTGTCCACCTATAACCTAGAGTGTTCAGAATTATCGCAATAACGACTCAGCATGGATGTCAATATGTCATAATTTCGTCTGCTCTCCGCGCGTAAGTACTTATGGGCATACACTGTATGTTTTTGATGCCTTTTTTTTTGGAAGAAAGTTGTTAACGTTTCATTATGGCTTAAGGTATTTCTTCTTTTCAGTCGGCGCTACAACCCCTGGTGGGTTTTGGCCTGCTTTACGATTTCGTTCCACAATCTTCTATCTTTACACTTCTCTCTCCAGTTTCTCACTTTCTTCTTCTTTAAATCCACTTCTACTTGGTCAAGCCATCTCAGTCTTGGTCTTCCTGCTGGTCTTGATGAACATGGTTTCCATTCAGTTAATATTTTAACAGTTCTTGTATCCATTCTGATGCTTAAAGTATTATGGACCAGTAAAACGTAAAATTCTCCCTGTAACATTCTACGACGGCACAGAAGAGCGGGGGGGGTCGTTGTAGAGATATAGGGTAGCTATGCCCTTCGGCGCTAGTTGGGGTTGGCTGGTCAATGCCACGCCCAGGCCGCTTTATCCCCGAGGAGGAGCCTCGGTAGTCATTGTACAGGAGGGTGTATGGTCCTCGGGGCTGGTCTGGACAGTTGCGGAAGATATCACCCCCACTTGGGTTCGAACGCCGAACCGTCCAGCTCGTAGCGAGTCACTATACTGACTGCGCTCTCCGGCCGACTAATGGACCGGCAGACGTAAAATTAAATTCGCTCGATCGTTACAGTATCAACCACAATACCAAATTCAGTTGCAACTCGTTAAATCAAATGGTTATGACTTTAAATGCTTGGACACACCCACAGCAGACAGACCTTCAGAGTAGGCCTATATGCATCTGGAGGTTTCTCATAATTTAGCAATTGTAAAACAACTTAATCGATACTGTCCCGACATGAAGAGTCCAGTTGTCTATGATGTGGTGCTGTGAATGCCGATATGTAGGCTCTAGCATTTCGGAGGAACTTACGGCCTCCATCTTCAGGGTCAGTTTTCTTGGATATGATGCTGTGTAGATTGGTACGTATCGCTTAACGGGAGCTTTCTGAATCCATCTTTAACCCTGAAGATGAAAGTAGCAAGCCCCTCCGAAATGTTCGAGGTTGTATACCAGTTGGCTCGACGTCATATCATAGAAGACTGCAATCTTTGTGTAAATATACGAAAAATGTAATTTTAACTAACAGTGGACACGATATTCGCAACTCCAGTCGGTGTTCTCAGGGTTGTTAGAACGTGTTTTAAACAGGCCTAGAATGACCTCACACCCAGGTGTAGGTAAAGTTAATTGAAATAATCAGTACATGCAGATTCGGCGTATATACAGATGTGCTGATAAGTCCTTAGCCCGACCTACTTCCCGATGTATTTTGTTTGATGGTGAGAATATTTCTTTTGATGCTAGTCTTATTATATATATAAATAATACTAATATTCCTCCAGTTATGATTATAAACAGGATATATGATAATCAAAATCTTCTGTCGCTGTAGCTGGTTTCCTTCCTGGTCGGGCTAAGGACTTATCAGCACTCTTGTATTTGCATGTTCGTCAGAGTCTACATACGTTAGACCATTCATTCAGTATTCTGTCTGACGACAGGTCCAAAGCCTCCTCCAAAACGATGCCTCCACATAATGCGATCCAGAGCCTCCTCTCCTGTCCTTAAGGTCATCCAGTTGCTTCTTACGTCTTCTTCCTCGTCTTCTTGCCACTTCCATCTCCCCCTTTATCTTTCCTTCGATAACTTGTTTTAGAAGGCAGTTTCTACGTAAGAT
>Ga0209629_10004207_pt1 | contig 10586 bp, 4 predicted proteins | sample TergutCu122P5_FD_187286 | JGI IMG/M metagenome (GOLD analysis project Ga0209629, IMG submission 187286) | Cubitermes ugandensis P5 segment gut microbial communities from Kakamega Forest, Kenya - Cu122 P5 (SPAdes) (version 2) | ecosystem: Host-associated > Arthropoda: Insects > Digestive system >... | reverse complement strand
TTAACGACTATTATAAGGCCTTCTACAATAGTGTGAATCACTAGACATAATGGCATGGTGCAAATTTAGCTTCCTTGAGTACATGCAAGCTACATTCGGTGCCTAACAGTTGAACTTATCTCTAACATTTTCAATACTGATAACATAGGTTTATTGCTTATGTTGTACTGCTTGTATAATATCAACATATTTTTCTATGGATTAATACATTACATTTTATTGCGTTATGGCAACTACACATTTTTATGCTAGCACTAACGTCTAGTACTATTTATAACACGATTAATATTCAAAATTGTATGTAGTAGCTTATGAGAATTGTACGTCAGTTGTAAATACATCCGAATAACAATTGTTTGCTTATTAAGTACGAATTTTCACAGTATTTTACAATTTAATAATATCAAGATTCACAGTATTTTGAACCAAAAAAAAAAAACAAAGTTGAATTCTTGCGCCATGCTTATTTTGAATTTTTTTTTTCGATGTGGAAATATAATTCTAGGTAATTAAACATAACAGCATAGAAATACATTACTTTAAAACTCCACTTCGTTATTCCGCTGAGCAGACGCGGAATGGTTCTGAGTGACTTAGGTCTAAGTGTGCCAATTTACGTATAGTGCATACTGGGTGCAGCGGAAAAGTTAGCAGTAATATACAGTACAGTACAGGTCTCAGAAACCGTGACACTTCTTTGATACTTACAAATACAGTCGCAGAATCTGACTGCCTAGACTTACAACATGGGCACTGACAATTACAACAAGGATAGAGAATCGATGGGGCGGATAGACGTGTATTTTTTTCTTTTGCTCAGATTAAATGAAACTTTGTACTATACAAATACAATTCAGGATGACGCTATCACTCTACACACATATCAGAGTGTTGTAGTCAACTTCGTGCACGGCAAATCGAGGAAGATTTTTTCTGCAGCAGATTAAGCTCGTCACTTGTGTTCGTTCAGTTTGATGCGACAGCTTCTCTTGCGAAAATTGTTAACAAGTGACACAGAGAAAGAATACAGTAATAATAGGCCGAGTAGAAGAAAACTCTTTAGAATATCTTGAAAAACTTCTGCATTCCTTGCACAGCAGAGGCAATTTACGTAGTATTCACGTGTGACTACACAAGGTGTTCTTTATATTCTTATCAATCAATGTAAGCGCAGGTTTTATTTAATTATTTATTTGTTATAAAAGAGTAAGTAAGGTGCATGAAACATACAAGACACTATGAACTGCATGGGTTTTCGCCATTATAAATATGATACAGGATGACACGAAATGTATTCAAAAACAAATCTAAAAAAAATCCACATGGAAATTACTGCGTTTCATTTAAGCCGACACTTCTGTCCGCCCTTTCGGTACCTTCTCATACAGAGAGTGAAACACGTGAAGAACTCTACTGTGTTGTTAATCCAGTGAACAATACCACGTGTTACATGTGTTATTGTAATATAGTCCACCTCTAAGCTACGGCGTTTAATTTCACTTGAGAACAAGGTAAAATAATTCAACAGCTTTCCACTTGTTGAACTCGTGGGAATTCAAAGAAAGTTTTGTTCTAATAATCCACTATAATGCTGTTATGATTAACCACATTCCTTGTTTACAGGAATATTTGTACATTATGCACGTGTACATTTTTATTTCAAGTACTGTAACAACAAAGTGCGCGAAAGAATATCATTGCGCGATATTTTGGTAATTACATATCCCTGTATAAAGTGCCAAATTCAAACATTTTACATCTAGAAATAACACGTGAGTCATTTGAGTGACAAAAATTAAGCGTTATCTACCCTGAGCTAGTCCATGTATGGCTCTTGAATGTACGTATGCACGTGCCCTCCAAAACTCACTGTTTGCAGTAAAAAGAGTGCAAATTAATAATCAAAATTACATTATCTTTGTTTCACAGAGGTAAGATTCATAGCAAATACAACACGAATGGTCAAAACGAAATTCGTTTAAGTATCGGACCCAGGTAAAAACACTTGTTATAAGGAAACTGTGTTCCCTGAAAGGTGTTAGCGATGTGCAAGTTACAGAATGGAACAATTAAAATTATATTAGCATAATAGAAATATCACAAAGAGTTTAGCAAGTCAGGTAGGTTAAAATTTCACCAGAGCCTAATTTAACTCACTGTTTTTATACCTACCCCGGCCGCGCTCGCTCTTGCTTCCGCCGCTGCCGTTGCCGTTGCAGCTTCTTGAATCTTTTCTTCCGCTTTTCTCTCTTTCAAAGCTTTGAGCAATTTCCACTTGCTGCTGGCGGGTCCGCTGTCTTTGGTCGTGATATCTTCTTTGACTGTGCTGACACTGTCAGTTTCGATTTTGAACTTGGGTACAGACGACGCAGAGCTCTCTGCACCTTCTCGGAGTTCGCTACCAGCTACGTATTCTGCTTCGCCTTCCCCTTCCCAAACGTCGCTGGCCGCAACACTTACGGAACCTTCGCGTACTGTAGCTGTTTCTTCGGTGTCCCAGCCGTCGCTGACTGGTATACTTATCGACATCTCACTTGGAGGAACACTTAATGATCCCTCCCTGCTCAGCGAGTCTGAACCTTGAAGGAGTTTCTCTCCATGACGAAGGGTGGAGCCGCTCGAACTCCTCATAGATCTCGCCAATTCCGCTTCCATTGCGGCCTCTTCTTCCTCGTCAACTTCCATTTCATCCATACTCTGATGCGGACTATCGGGGCCACTCGTTTCTCCTGATGAGGACTCATCTTCGTCTCTAAGCCTAATGGCACCTGTTTTCTTTGGTTCCTCTGTCACAGGCACTTGCGGTGCTTGGTCTGAGATGGATTGCAATTCATTTTGCTTTTCACCAACGTCATGTTGAACATCTTCCCACCGCATCTTCGATCCTGCAGACCTTGCTCGCACCTGACGGTTGTAGTCTTCTTCATCGAGAACTCCTTCACGTGTTTTGGCTTTCAGCTTTAGCTCCTGGAGTACAAAAGACATCTGCTCCTTTACATCTTCATCCGGCTCAAAACATTCGGTGTTTTCTTCTTGCATAGGTTCCGAGTCTTGTTGTCTCTCTAATTCTTCCAACTTGCGTAGCTCATAACAGTACCACTCATCTTCACTATCTATACTGTCTTCAGTGCTTTGTCTTCTGGAAGATACCCGGGATGTGCTTCTCCATGAGTGGGTACTTCGGCTATCTTCGTCAGCCTCACCTCTAGACCCGCTCCACGGTATTTCTAAACTCTGTTGTTGGCGGGGAGTGTGATGCCGCCCACTAGAGTAACTGCGCATACTGGACACAGAGGGGCTTGCTTCAATATTAGAATGTTCTTCCACGCGAGAATGTTGCTCTTGTGCAATGACATTTTCTGATTCACAAACTACAGGCTCTGCTGTCGGTTCATTGTATGTATCTTCTTGAATAACTTCACCTGTTGTAGCGATAACAGGAACTTGCTCGCTAGACTTAGTACCACAGACATCGTCTTGGTTCGCCTGTTCATCTGCAGTTATAGTGGAAGACTGACGCTGACGATATTTTCCCAAGGCTCGGGATACGGCAAATTCCCTGGAAGCGCCGCCTAACGCAACTGGAGGAAACTGAATTCTTTCACTTGATGCCGTTTCGTCACTCGTTGAGGACACTGTTTGGGTTGCTGCTCTCTTTACTTCACCTACCGTTGGAAATAGAGCGGATGGATCCGCATCTAGAGGGCGTTCTTCTGCAGGCTCTGCATCATATGGAATTTCGTTTACTTGTTCCATATCCGAGTCCCTTCTCGGTCCCATTCTTGTGTTTGCCAGAACCTGCGGCTGCTGTAAACTGTGCTGCCTCGGCAAGCTGTGAGCTACTTTGGCAAATATATTCGAATCAGATGGAACATCAGAAAATACACTGTCCTCGCTATCTTCGGAAAACCCACTCTGTCGACCACTCCACTCCGTTTCTGACTGTTCTGGATCTGAGAGCGACTGAGAATGCTGGCTGCGACGTTTGGCTTTTTGGAGGATTCCAGACATTGTAGAGGCGAGCGGATTTTTCTTTTTCTTGCGAGGTAGTGTGGTTGTTGAACGTGGTTGACTTTTACCGCGTGACATTATATACCCCTTTCCATGTTCCTTGGACAGTACAAGGTCTTCACGTCGGACACCTGCTGGTAAGGAATGGGAGCGATGCCTTTTGCTGAGGTGCAAACCAGGCAACCAACTGCTCACAGAGCTCATTGCTGATTTCAGTTTACCTTTCTTACTCACCTTCTCGTCTTGAGGATATTTACTGTCTTTTATATCAGCAGCAATAGATATATACCCCGACTGGGACACTATGACCCCACTGGGATCATAATATTGCCCGTCGTGAAATTGTTGATGGTAATCTGAAACATTTCTTTTCCTTAGATCATGTTCCAAGTACTGCATGTCAGAATGTTCGCTCCAAGAGTGTTCTCGAGGATAACTTTCGTCTGAGTCAGCAATCCTTTCTATTCCAGGCTGTGAACCGTAGTGTTGTTGTGATGGATGTTGTGGGTAACGTCTTGCATCCATGTACTGTGACGACATATACCCGCATTCTACTGTGGCAGTAGGAGCACTGTCTAGTGATATAACTGTCGCAGGCGTGTGTTCATGTTTTATCTGGTTCGTACCTGCGGAGTCAGTATGCGTCTGAGAGCTACTTAACCAAGCAGAACCGTGACTGTAGGCAGGTCGTGATTGGTTTCCGGACGGTGTCGAATCATAGCGCGTGCTGGTAGGGTAATAAGACAGAGCATCTGTGATGTTTCCCGTAGGGAACATTGTACGGTACATGGCGGTTTTATATCCCTCTAGGTTTGCAACTCCGTTGCTGCTGGGAGGAGCAGAACCAGTAGAATACCCTCTAGAAAGGTTCTTTCTGCTTGAATGAGAAGTTAAAGAGGCACTAGATGAGGGGTAGCCACCAACAGAGTGACTTCGGGAAGTAACGCGTTCGGATTCAAGCTGGTAGCGGTATCCTTGGGCTGAGTGTTGTTCGTTGTTGCTGCATGGCTCCACTAAATCTGGGTACACTGATCCAGATGACTTGGGAACATAACTTGATGTACCACTCGTATACACCGAAGTGAAGGATTGTTGCCGATTACTTCCTGCTACTGAATAAATTGCAGGTTGTTCACTACGATAGAGAAAATCACCATATGTTGCCGAAGCGGTAATTACGCTAGCGCTGGGGGATTTCGGAACACGATGAGATCGCCCTCTAGGGCTAGTATTAAGTTCAGAGCTCGGTACAGGTGACGGGACGAGGTTTCCAGCGAAGTCGCCTGTTATGGAAGGTGTACTGCTTCCCACACTCGTTGGTGATTTTATGGTTGTGAAAGCCGATAGATGATGTTCACCCGTTATAAGGGAATTAACTAGATTAGGAGGAAGGGAAGGAAGAGGAGAATGAGGAGCACTGTATTGGAAGGAATCTGAGTTAGCGAGGGTTGTAAACGTGCAACTCTCTTGCGGAGATACTGATGACGAGGAAGAAAAATGCATCTGAGATTGTATAGGTGATGTTGCTAGTAGATGCTGATGTCCACGACCAATTAGAGAATCTGACGTGTACGACGAGGAAGTCGGTGTCTTGTTGGTACTACTAATGACACTCTTTGGGGAGACAGGAGATTTCTCTACGCTAGACCAACCACTCATGGAAGAAAGTCCAGAATCAGATTTAGCTGTTCCAATGTTAACAGACATAGATTTAACTATATTCTTAGGAGACAGTCTTGGTGATTTCGGGGAGTGTGGGGTTCGAGGGCTTAAACGTCCTTGCTGTTCAGTCGACGGAGAAGTAATTGACATAGAACTAGTAGCCGAGGCACCCAGCAGTGCTGAAGGACTTTTAGTGATATTTAAACCGGCCCCAGTATCGGCCACGGGCATCAAAAAGGCATCTCTACTGTCTCGAGGAGCCGGTGGTGGTGGGCTCGTTGGGGACGGAGAAGGCGTAGTTCTATTTTCTGGAAAGTCTAGATCTAACCTCCCCCCTCCACCTATATAGCCATCTTGTCGCGTACGAATGCTTGATCCCGATAACGCTGGCGGAGAATTTAAATTCTGACTGGACGCCACTGCATACATTCCGGGTGATGTTTGAGGAACCGAAGAATGAGAAGCGGCTACAAAATTCTTCAGTTCTTGTGCGCTAGTGTATTCTGTAGCGTATGAATTGAAATCGTACCGATCAGCGATTGTTTTAGGAGACGCAGCGCTACATGATGAAGATGTAATATCAGCTTGCAACAAGGCTGAAGAATTATAACCAAGTCTTCCGGATGTCTGTGAAGTCAAAATGCCAGACGTATCGACAGAATTAGATGAATCAAGAAGGGCACGATGTCTAGGTGATGTAGTTGGTGATACATTTGACCTGAACCCGGATAATGCTGACGCTACCTCTGAGTCTGTGGTGGCACTTCCACTGTCAGTAGACAGGCGAGAACTAGGCCGGGACTTATTACCGCTGTTGAGGCCACTTGGTAATATCGTTGTACCTGCTATTAATATCAATTCAGAGGGGCCGCGTGCTGAACTAGAGAAGCTCCAATTTTCTAATTCCGACTCTGCGTAGATCTGACGTAACTGCTCATCTATGGCGTTGGCTTCTTCCGCCAGGACTCTTTCAGTTGTGGATTCGTTTTCTCTACTCTCCTTCATATATTGGTGTTGTGGGGATTCCAAAAGACGGTCCTGAAGTTCTTTGAGGTTTTGCGAATCCTTTTTAAGCTTTGTTGTGAGCCTGTCAAGCTCCTGAAGCTTCTCAAGGGCTACCTGATCTATTACACTCAGTCTAGTGAGTTGAGCAAGGTCCTGATCGTTGACACACGGCGAGTTTCCTCTATAGACTTTATAGTCTAATGCGCTGAATACTTCTTGTGTCTCTTCGCCTTGCTCCAACCCTTCCCTAGCCTCCTCCGTATTTGTGCTTTCTTCAACATCCTCGGCCTCTTCCCAGATCATACCGAGCTGTGAAGAAGTGACGGAAGGTGGAACGGTTGTTTCAGAGCCACCCAAATCATCACGATACGCGTTGTTCAGACTGCGATAGAAGGCCTCATCTGGCATATGTATCATTTCGCCCATTCCCATCTCTATCTGCAGTTCTGATATTAATGCAGCGGCACTTGAAGATGACCCAGTAATATCAGCATTCGATACTTCTCCTACTACGCTACGTCCTGCGACACTAGCTGCAGCTGCATCTTCCATCAAATCCTTCATGGTCCGTTGCAGCTTATCCTCAGTCGTCTCTGTTGCTGTCGTCGTGTCTTCAGATGCCGAGATAATATCTGTTTGTTCTTCCGCCGTACCCTCTGTTGTACCCATTACTGTATAAAATTCGAGAAGCTGAGCGATTACACTTTGCTGTTCGTAAAGGAGGATCTCCAGCTTCTCCAGTCGCTCCCACATCTTGATATACTCTTGCGACAGAAGATCCAACGCTCGCCATGCGTATTTTAGCTCCGTCTCCAGAATATTGAGTCTTGTGCCCAGCCTCTCCATATAATCACTGATGATCAAGTCGATACTTTGGACGTAGTTCTGTTGCCCCAGCGTTGGTGATGCCGGGGATGCAGAAGTGGAACTTGATGGAACGCTTTTAACGGAATCCATTTTGTTAAAATTCACTTTATGAAAACTGAATATAACTGCATCTTAGCTCATTTTACACACACGAACCGACGGAATTCACAGTGAAATATGTTAACAGCTTTGCTCTTAATAACTTCCACTGAGATACATCACTTCAAACATCAACATCGAGTAGAATTGCAAGGAGACTGAGCAGCACGACACACACTGTTCTGGCCAGAAAATAACACTTATTCACAACATACAGTAGTTTCAATGGGGTGACAATTCTTGTAAGCATAACAGTTTGATTAGTGTCGTTGTGTTCTGGGAGAGCACATTGGGAGGTCCTGCTGGCTAATGCCGTCTGCAACCGCGAACCATTATCCATGTAACAATCACGTGTTCAAATTCGTAAACAATAACATCCGTAAGACGGATTGTAATAGTCTTCCTTGTACTTCCATCGCCACAATTCAATGGCAAACTGTCGTTGAAAAGTTCGTTGTAGAAAACCTGAAAGGAATAAAGCGTCACACACTGTCCTTGGATCATACGTAAAAGATACTGGGCAAAAGTATTCCGTTAAAAAGTGACAGGCGAAAAAAATATACACAATGAAATTCAACATGTACATTATAACAGGAAAAATAATAGTCGGAATAAAGCATAATAATTCAGCAACATCAGACATTGGTATATTTTAGTAACAAAAGGTACATGAAAAAGTATGCAAGTTGCAGCGACCTGAAAATTAAGATTATATGACGTGACGTGCCATTCTTGACCAAAACTGCACGCATTGATTAGTTATGAAGTACAGTTTATTTATACTGGTAAGCATTTAAAATCTTATCAGTTGCTAAAATCAATGTGTTCTTTATAAACTCCATGTTTTGCATTCACTTTGTTTTAAAGTAACTATATTCATTATACCACAAGACCGATTCTTATGAAATGTTGATTCCATTACTTTCTCTGTTACCGTAACCGTGTGTCGCATTATTTTGTTTTTTCAGTTATATTTCTCAGTAATTTACCGATCGTAAATCGCCAAGATTTAATTTTTTCATCACGTTAAGTGTACATATTCAATTTTCACTAAGTACAGTCGCCATTGCAAACACCACACGCCTATGTAAGCATATTATAAAACAAGCTATGACTTTATTATTAATGTCAAAAGTTTCTATAACACTGCACCAATATGCATTGATAACTGAAACTGATCTTGCAGTCGAAAAAGATAATAAAATACTAATTAGTTAAATTGAGAGCAGGCTGCAATGAACTTATTAGCCTACACTCTTTCCTAAAATGAAATAAAGTGGGTTTATATGTTCAAAATTTTCATTGTGCGCTTCGCGCTTTTGTGTCCATCTTCAATTTTGAAAAAAATAGTCTATGTTTAAAAAAAATCATACGAAACTGACGCTGTTTGAGAATATCGCCAAGCCACATTTTCTTAATTTTATCGATGGGTAATTTGCATATGTACAAATATTACAAATATTTTCTTTATTTTTCCTTATTTTGGCGATAAATAACCAAACACTAATGTAAATATGTGAAATTTGGTACGGAAATAGCTAAGTATAAGTTATATAAGCGTGTATATGGTACATGAAATGCTGTTGGTAAGACAACGATTGCAAAAATGGCGACAATCAGAAACTTTCAGGTTATATCCGATAAAAGAGTCTACAAATCGTAATAATTTCTTCACCAAATTCAAGTGAAGTAGGCATTGTAATACTGACATTATGTAGGAGCAGACTGGCTACGAAAACCTTTTGTACTCGAAAAATATTTGGGAAACCACTAACAACTAAGTTTATATGAAATCCAAAAACTAGACGTAAATGAGTAAGGATATAAATAAATAAATGTTAAGTGATATGAGGTCATTATATTATTAACTGCATGTATTTAGAATGAAAGAGGCATTTCAAGCATTCGAAAAAGACGCTTAACAACATGTATACGTCATATTCGGAATTTTCATGCAAACTTTTATTTTAATTTCATCTTACACGCATTGTTTTATGCGTGGGTAGAAAATCGATTTTAATTTTAAAATATGGTGCCGCATGAAGGCTGTCTCTCTATTTTTTTTTTGTTGCTGCCTCAAGGCCGTACATGATTGTGTTGGCGAATGGTGTCAGCTAACTAAATGCACACTTGATACAGTATTGTTTGACCATAACATGACCGAAAATGTAATTTGACATATTTCTTTAAACTTTTAATTAACGACCGTTTGAAGTACTACAGATGACGTATTCACAATCGCTCTTAGAAAAGATTACAGGATTTTATTTTACACAGAACTCTCTGTGAATCGAGATATTATCACTAGTGTTTGGAAAATGTTTTATGGTATCTGAATATACATTAAAGAGTCGATCCTTTATGCTGATGCTTACATCACGGGCAGGTTTCCATCCCAATTTTTAAAGTAAGTCTTTCAGTTTGCGAAGCAAAATTATTTTTTTTCTAAAAAAGCAAGATCCAAAACTGCAGTTTGTGTGACAGGGTAAAATCCTATCTCCTACACTAACAATATTTACGTCCTTTAGTTGAAGCGACAGCACTTTTTCGTTTAGTTGAATCAAGATATCCGTAATGTAAACAACTCTGATTAGCCATGGACGGCTTTTATCCAACGACCAGAAAGATTTTGTGATCCAGAAAGTATGTAGAAAGTTCATGGGGAAAAAAAAATTCTAACAAGCACTCCTCACGACAGCCACCGTAATTTTTTAAGCCTATTTCGAAGAACAGCTGTCCTGACTACTCGCATCTTCACACACTTTTGAACATTTCTGGCACCAGTGGTAGGGTATGTACGAGGGTTGGAACTTTAATAGTGGCAACTTTTTATTTACAAATGATACAAAATAGATACATGTTTCGAAGTTTTACTGTCCTTCAGTGTAGTCACCAGCATTGTGTACAACCCGTTGCCAGCGATGTGGAAGTCGTAGGATACC
>Ga0209629_10004205_pt1 | contig 10589 bp, 14 predicted proteins | sample TergutCu122P5_FD_187286 | JGI IMG/M metagenome (GOLD analysis project Ga0209629, IMG submission 187286) | Cubitermes ugandensis P5 segment gut microbial communities from Kakamega Forest, Kenya - Cu122 P5 (SPAdes) (version 2) | ecosystem: Host-associated > Arthropoda: Insects > Digestive system... | reverse complement strand
GTTGGAGGGCTGTGTCCTGGAAATCATCGGCCGAGGCGAGACCTACGGCTACGAGATAACCAGGCGGCTTAACGCCCTCGGGTTTTCGGACGTGGTGGACGGCACTGTCTACACGATTTTGGTCCGCCTGGAGAAAAACAACCTGGTGTACATCGAGAAAAGGCCGTCCGAAATGGGCCCGCCGCGCAAATTTTTCACGCTCAACGGGGCCGGTAAGGAAGAGCTGCGGAGGTTTTGGGAGAAATGGGAGTTCGTCGCGTCGAAAATCTATGAGTTAAAGGAGAAGGAACTATGACTTTCCTGGAAAAAATCACGGGCAACGACATGGCGAAGGAATGGAAATCTTTTGAAACGCGCGCCAAAAAGCTGCCCGCCGATTATCAGGCGGCATGGGAACAGATCAAGGCCTGCGTCATGCCGCATTCGGACTTTACGGGCCGCAACCTCACGCCGATTTTCGACGGCGTGCTCGGGCTGCTCGAGGAAACGGCGGCGGACGGCGAGAGCGTCCAGGAGGCTTTGGGCGGGGATATCGAGGGCTTCTGTTCGGCCCTGACAGACCGGGAAGGGGCAAAGTCCTGCCGCGACAGGTGGCGCGCCCAGCTCAACAACAATGTCGCGAAAAAGCTGGGGGGTCTGAAATGAGCATCCATGACATGATCGAGGGCAAAAAGGAGTGGCGGGCGCACGCGGCGCGCGTCAAGGCTCTCCCGCCGGATTACCGGATAGTTTACAAAGAGATCCAAAAGTATCTGTATAAAGTCGGCCCCGTGGAGCTGAGCGAGGGTAACTCCCTGTTTTCCGGGCTCGTCGGCCTCTTCGAGGAAGGCGCGGCGGCAAAAAAAGGCGCGCTCGAAGTGACGGGCAAGGATGTCGCGGCATTCTGCGACGAGCTTATCAAGGATTCCAAAACTTACGCCGACCTGTATCAGGAGAAATTAAAAAAATAGACCGGAGGTTTCGGAATGGACAAGGCGATAGAAGTGAAGGGCCTGCAAAAGTCCTATTACGCGCGGGATAAAGGCGCTAAAACCGAGGTTCTGAAGGGCGTTGACCTTGACGTGAGGCGCGGCGAGATTTTCGCGCTGCTCGGCCCGAACGGCGCGGGCAAGACGACGACCATCCACATCCTCGCGACGCTTCTCGCGCCGGACGGCGGAACGGCGGCCGTGAACGGTTTTGACGCTGTGAAAGAGCCGGCCAAAGTCCGGCGGTCGATCAGCCTGACGGGGCAGTTCGCCGCCGTGGACGACGTGCTGACCGGGCGCGAAAACCTCCTGCTGATCGCGAAGCTGCGGGACGTGAAAAATCCCGCGGAGGAGGCGGACGGCCTGCTCCGGCGTTTCGGCCTGACAGAGGCGGCAAACAGGCGGGTAAGCGCCTATTCCGGCGGCATGACGCGAAGGCTCGACATAGCCATGAGCCTCGTGGGGACGCCCGCCGTGATCTTCCTGGACGAGCCGACGACCGGGCTCGACCCGGAGGGGCGGCTCGAGGTCTGGAAAACGGTCAGGGAACTGGCAGGCGGCGGCGTGACGATTTTGCTGACGACGCAGTATCTGGAGGAGGCGGAGCAGCTTGCCGACAGGATCGCGATTTTACACGGCGGCAAAATAATCGCCTGCGGGACGCTCGGCGAGCTGAAACAGCTGTTCCCGCCCGCCAAAGTCGAATATGTCGAAAAGCAGCCGTCTCTGGAGGACATTTTCCTCGCGATAACCGGAAAGGCCGGGGCAGCCGCGCCCGGAGAAAGGGAGGTCTAATAGATGAACAACAAAACCGGCGTGCTTTTCGGCCGCCTGATGAAGCACATCCTGCGCAGCCCGGACACGATCATAACGGTCGCGGTAATGCCTGTCGCGATGATGCTGCTGTTCGTGTACGTTTTCGGCGGCGCGCTGAAAATGAGCATAGGGGAAAACGTCAATTATGTGAATTACATGCTGCCGGGCATTTTGCTGATGGCCGTTGCCAGCGGCGTATCGTATACGGCGTACCGGATGTTCCAGGACGTGCAGAGGGGTATATTCCGGCGGTTCAACTCCATGCCGGTCCCGCGCTCGTCGGCGCTTTGGGGGCATGTGCTGGCGTCGCTCGCGTCCAACATGCTCACGCTCGTCATAATCTTTCTCGCCGCGCTGATCATGGGCTTCCGGCCGGGCGCGGGGATATTGGGCTGGCTCGCCGCCGCGGGGATGCTCGCGCTGTTCACTCTGGCCCTGACGTGGCTCGCGGTCATACCCGGGATCACGGCGACGTCGATGGAGGGCGCGAGCGCGTTCGCCTATCCGCTTATATTCCTGCCGTTCATCAGCTCAGCCTTCGTGCCGACCGCCACAATGCCGCTTGTCATCCGCAAGTTCGCGGAATACCAGCCGGTGACGCCCGTCGTGAACTCCTTGCGGGCGCTGTTGTCGGGACAGCCGGCCGGGAACGACGTCTGGGCCGCGCTGGCCTGGTGCGCGGGGATCATGGCGGCGGCCTGGGTTTTCGCGATGAGGGCGTACAACAGGAAGGCGTCGAACCGCTGACCGCGTAAAAAACCGGGGCTTGCGTAAAGCGCCATCGCCGCTTTTGGCAAGCCCCTTAAGTCGTTTCGATTTGAAATGAGCTGAAAACGAGCGCGAGACGACTGTTGTCCTATTGCGCGAAGTTTGAAGCTCAATTTCAAACGAAACGACTGTTTTGGAGGCATGAACAAAACCCTTGACTTTTACGAATTTGTATTAATCGGATCTGTATTACCCCATCGCCGGCGAAACCGATCCCGGCGCGTGGGCCGCCGGCATGGCCTGGGTCAGGGCGGATTTCACCTTGTTGGCGTCCTCCTGGCTGACCGTCGGGGAAGTGATGTAGTAGCCCTTTTCCCTGGCGATGTTGTAAAGGTCGTACTGGAACTTTTCGTCCCCGTCCCGCATCTGCTGGAAGGTCTTGCGAAGGTTCTGGTCCGACGTCTCGGTTATGACCTTCGCGTAGCTTCCGATGCTGGCCTTTGTGCCGGACAATATGTCCAAAACCATGTCTTTTTCCTGCATTGACGTTTTCCTCCTATATCATCTGGATTAGCTGCTGCGCGCTTTTATGCGCCTCCTGGGCGGCCTGGCCGAACATCCTCCTGATGTTCTGGTCCTGGCACTGGCCCGCGTAGCTGTTGAGCTTGTTCGCGACATTCTGGTGGCAGCTTACGACCTCCCGAATGTTGTTAAGCTCCGAGTGGCTCAAGTTAGGCATACGGATTTCTCCCTCCTGTGGATTGGACGGGGATATACCGGAGTATGAAGACATTTACCTCCTCCGACGCCGTCGTCGGCAAATGTTTTCAGCGTCCGGTACAATCGGCGACGCCGCTTCCCGCGTTTGATTGTAGTATTTGCAGCATCTCATATTATATACAAATAGTTTCATTAATCTTATTCTCTTTGTATGTTTGAGCCGCTCCCATCCGCGAAAGCCCAGAAATGACGGTCCTGACCCCGCGGCCGCCGGCGGAATGACGAAAGCGAGCCCCGGGTCGGGAAAGCGCCGGGGATCATCCCGGGCAAGGAGACGGCCGCGGGGTTTTTTCAAATAGGAAACGGACGGCATAAGCCGCCCGTTCCCGAGTTTGCGCGTAGATTTATGTTCCCTAAACGTCAGAGCTCATTTCATCGCGTTAAGCCTGGCGCTCGTCTTTTCGGCGATCGGGCCGATGACCGGAAGCTCGATCTGTTTCCAGCGGAACGCCTGATAAACCACATACAGGACGATCAGCGAGAATATGATGCTGACGATCGTGGCGAGCGCTGAAAAAATCGCAAACGTGCCAAAACCGCCGTTCAGATAGCGCAGCGAACTGTACCAGTCCCTGGGCAACAATATCCAGTAGAAAATCTTGAAAATGATCTGGATGACCGCGTTGACGATCCCGAGCACGAGCGCCTGAACCGCCTCGAATTTGACGAACTTGCTCTCTTTTTCCATGAAGAAAAACACGAGCGGCACAACCCACGCCACCCAGCCCAGCAGCCAAATCCACGAGACGACGGCCATCGCGATGAACATGACCAGCACGGCGATGTTCGCCTGCAAGCCGCCGATGGATGATTTGTGCGCTTCGATGATAGTCTTTTTCATGTCATTCCTCCTAAAAATAATTATTTTGGAATTAATTGCCTTTGCGGCTCCGCCCATGTATCTCGTTCAGTTTAATATATGCCAATATATTAATAAAATCAAGAGGCAATACGCATTAATTTGTCGAACGGAAACAAATTTTTTTTATGCCGCCCGCGGCTTAGGAACTGTCCAGAAATAACATGCACATTTTTTTGAAACGACGAACGCTTCTACGGCGTTTCAAAAAAATATTTGATCAGTTTATTTCTGGACAGTTCCTTATTTTATAGGTTGCCCGCGGTAACGTTTGCCCCCTGTCGCAAATAAGATGTAGTGTATAAATTCCATGTTCTTCAGTCCATATAGATAGGGAGATGCAGATGGGAACAGGCTATCTGAAAATGTCGCTTACAACCGGGAGCGGCGCGCTGCCTGTAGCGGGAGCGGCGGTCACCGTAACCGACGACGCCGGGAGCGTCCTGTACCGCTTAACCACAAATGACGACGGGCTCACCGACGCGGTCAAACTTAACGCGCCGGACGCGTCCAACTCGCTCGATCCCAACTATGTCGGGGTTTACTACTCGACATACAATGTCAAGGCCGAGGCGGGCGGCTTCGAATCGATACTAGTGCGCGGGGTACAGGTTTACGAGTCCCTTACGTCGATACTGCCGATAAACATGATCCCGATGGAGGAAGACATGCAGAAACCCATCCTCATCGAGATCGACGTCCCGCCGCCCGCGATCGTCTCTCAGGCGCACAGGCACGACGTCCCGCCGGAGATGTCCGGGATGCGCGTTTTGGACGAGGTCGTCATCCCGACCAAGATCCGCGTCCAGCTCGGCCCGCCGACCGCCACGGCGAACGTTGTCTCCGTGACGTTCCCGGACTATATCAAGAACGTCTGCAGCAGCGAGATATTCCCGACATGGCCCGAGACGGCGATCGAAGCCAACATCTACTGTCAGATAAGCCTCGCCCTGAACAGGATCTTCACGGAATGGTACCCGAGCCAGGGCAGGGATTTCGATATCACCAACCACACCGCCTGGGACCAGTATTTCATCTACGGCCGGAACATCTATGAAAACATCAGCCTCATCGTGGACCGCATTTTTAACCGCTACGTGCGCAGGGAAGGCCACAAGGAACCGTATTACACGGAATACTGCGACGGCCGGCAGGTTCAGTGCCCCGGACTTTGGCAGTGGGGCACTGTGGATCTTGCCAACAGGGGTTTTACCCCGATCCAGATGCTCAGGTATTACTACCCCAACGACGTGCAGATAGTCGAGACAAACAACATCCAGTCCGTTCCGGTGTCTTATCCGGGCTACCCCCTGTCGGAAGGCATGAGCGGGACGCCCGTAAAAAGGATACAGGACCAGCTTAACCGGATACGCGTGAACTTTCCGCTGATCCCGCGGGTCAACAATCCCGTCGGTATTTTCGGCCCGGACACCAAAAACTCGGTGTCGGCATTCCAGAGGGAGTTCAGCCTCACGGCGGACGGGGTCGTCGGCAAGACGACCTGGAACAAGATTTCCTTTATTTATGTGGCGGTCAAGAAACTCGCGGAACTGACCGGGGAAGGCATAATCATCGGCGTGACGAGGACGCCGCCTTCCGTCACGTTAAGGCTGGGCGACAGGGGCAGAAACGTGGGGATTCTCCAGCACGTTCTGAACTATATCGCCGAATACAAGCCGGGCGTGCCCTCCATCCTCATGACCTACAGTTTCGATAACGACACGAGGGCGGCCGTCCTGGCGTTTCAAAGCCTGTTCGGTCTGCCGCCGGACGGGGTCGTCGGGCCGACCACCTGGACAAAACTGTATAACTCGTATTGGGGGATCCGGGACTACGCCGCCGGCCCGGAGGTGCCCGAGCCTCCCCCATTCCCGGGAACCGCGCTGAGGCTGGGCTCATCCGGCCCGGCGGTTTTCCAGATCCAAACCTGCCTTAACAGGATCGCCACTTTCCATCCCGAAATCACGCGGGTAGTCGTGGACAGTTCCTTCGGCCCGGCCACTCAGACGGCCGTTACGCAGTTCCAGAGGATACACTCGCTGACGCAGGACGGGGTAGTCGGACCGGTCACGTGGGACAGGATCATGGAGGAATGCGTGACGTCAGGGCCTATCGAACCTCCGACGCCGCCTCCGAACCCGATACCGCCGTTCCCCGGAACCCTAAGGGTCGGCTCCAGGGGCGAGAGCGTCAGGCAGGTGCAGCAGTGCCTGAACAGGGTGGGCAACTCGTTCCCGTCGATACCGAGGCTGTCCGAGGACGGCATTTTCGGCAACATCACGCAGGGCGCCGTGATCGAGTTCCAGCGGCTCTTCGGGCTGGTCGCGGACGGCATAGTCGGACCCATCACCTGGGGCAGCCTGATGGAGGCCTGCGCCTCCGCGGGCGGCGGGACCACGCCTCCGCCGGCGAGGCCGCCTTTCCCGGGATTTTTGATAAGCCTCGGCGCCCAGGGCGCTTTCGTGTCGCAGATACAACAGTGCCTGAACACCGTCGCCGCGGTTCACACCTCTATACCGAGGGTGACCGTGGACGGCGTGTTCGGCGCTGGCACAAGGGCCTCAGTGATCGCGTTCCAGCGGGTCGCCGCGCTCGTGCCGGACGGGATCGTCGGGGATGCTGATATAATAAGACCAACTCAATAAATCCTGTAAAATCAAGGGTTTTGGGAGTTGGTCTGTTTTTTGCATTATTATATCACGTATGGGGTAGAATCCGCATCCCGTAAAAAATTCAGCGTAAAATACTTGCGAGAAGTTTTGCCCCAAAAACGAAGGAGGATTTTGCATGGGCAAAACAATCTTTATCGGAGCAAGGAAGGGCGGGGTCGGCAAGACGATGACCGCCGCAAGCCTCGGCATCGGGCTTGCCCGCGAGGGTAAAAAGACGCTCGTAATTGACGCTGATTCACAGCACTCGCTAACCGTCAGCCTCGGCGTGAAAGAGCCGGACAAGCTGTCCTTCACGCTCACAACCGTGATGAACAACATCATCAACGAAACGGAGTTTGAACCAACGAGCGGCTTGATTCATCACTCGGAGGGCGTTGACCTGCTTCCGGCAAACAACAGCTTGACAGGAATTGAACTGGCACTCGCGCCGCTTATAGGGCGGGAAACGATTCTCAGGCAGTATGTCGATATGATGAAACCGCTTTATGACTTTATCTTAATCGACACCGCGCCGAGCCTCGACTTGCTTACCGTAAACGCGCTCGCGGCTTCCAACAGCGTTATTATTCCAATCGTACCTAAGTTTCTTGACGCGAAAGGTCTTGAACTGCTGTTGAAAAGTATAGCGCAGATACGGCGGCAAATCAACCCCTCGCTCACAATCGAGGGTATATTGCTGACGATGGTAGACAGGCGGGCGAGTTTTACGCGGGAAATCATTTCACTTGTCGAAAATACCTACGGTGGGAAAATCCGAATCTTTGGTGAGCATATCCCGCACTCCGTCCGAGCCGCTGAAACTTCGGCGCAGGGCGTCAGTATCTTTTCCCATGACCCGAACGGAAAAGTGGCTGCGGCATACGCCGCCCTTACGAGGGAGGTGCTTTTTGATGCCGCGTAACCAGACATCAGGTAGCCTCGCTCTTTCCAGCTATGAGGATATATTCACAACAGGCGGGGAAAACACGAGCGGAGAGATTATCAAGCAGATACCCCTTTCCGAACTTCACCCTCCAGAATTTCATCCCTTTCAGGTGAACGACGATGAAGCAATGACCCGTTTAGCCGAAAGCGTCAAAGAGTACGGTGTCCGCGAACCCGGCATTGCCCGCTCCCGCTCAGATGGCGGCTATGAATTGATCTGTGGAAACCGTCGTAAGAGAGCTTGCGAACTCGCCGGGATTTCCACAATGCCGATCATTATCCGAGAGCTGGACGACGACAGTGCCGTGCTTGTCATGGTAGATTCAAACCTTGAACAGCGCGAAAAGATATTTCCGAGTGAAAAAGCGCAGGCATTCCGCATGATGATGGAAGCCCTCAATCACAACGGCGTCAAAGGTGAGAACCATTCTTACGAGATCATGGTCGAGCGCACCGGCGAAAGCAAAAATCAGATATTCCGAATTATCCGCCTAACCGAGCTTATCGCGGATTTGATTGACAAAGTTGACGCAAAGCAGCTTGCCTTTAACCCCGCCGTGGAACTTTCTCATCTCACGGTTCCACAGCAGACTGTCGTCGCGGAGGCGATGGCGGCGCACGAAATTAAGCCGTCCCTGTCGCAAGCGGTCAGGCTCAAAAAAATGAGCCAGGATGGTGAACTGACCACTGCCATGATTGATGAAGTGCTTTCAGAAACGAAGAAGCCGCCAAAGGGCGAACCGACCGGAACCGTGCGCTACCGCCGCTTCTTCCCGTCGAACTACTCGCCGAAGCAGATAGAATCTGTTATAATCGAGTTGTTGTCGGACTGGAAAGCGAGAGTGGTTATATGATTTTTTTCACGGCGGATTTGCATTTTGGACACGAGAACGTAATCCAGCATTGTTCCCGCCCATTCGCTAACGCAAATGAAATGGACGAGGCTCTTATCGCCAACTGGAACGCATCCGTCACCGCAAAGGACGAGATTTATATACTCGGCGACCTGACCATGCGCCCAGCAGCCGAAGCGCACCAATATCTTGCCCGCCTGAAAGGGCGTAAATATTTTATACGGGGCAACCACGACAGGTTCTTGAAAGGCTTTGAACTTTACGAGAACGACTTTGAGTGGATAAAGGATTATCATGTCCTCAGAATTGACGGACAAAGGCTGGTTCTGTTCCACTTCCCTATTCTGGAGTGGGATCAGTATTACCGGGGAGCCGTGCATCTTTTCGGGCATATTCATAATTCAGAGGCGTCCGCGAAACTGCTGGAAGGCTTGAAGGGCCCTGCGTTCAATGTGGGTGTCGATGTGAATGGGTTCCGCCCGGTGAGCATCACGGAGGTTATGCAATGGAAGGCAGGCGTTGAGGCATAGCATTATACTAAAAACAAAATAAACCTAACTCGCGGATAAGCCCAAAGGCGGACAGCTAACTGAAACGGTTTGCTGTCCGCCTTTTGTCGTGTCTGCGGCAAACGATCCCATGTCCTTATAATTTTAAGCCCGCTTCAAATGCGGTTTGTAAATTTCTATCCCAATTAGCTTCACGCGCTTCTATGGCATATTTAGACATTGCGTCAAGTACGATGAATTTCTTGTTTTTGGCTCTGTCAAATATCCTATCGCCAATCATAACGGTTTTCATGGCGTCGTAATGGCCAAATTCTGTCAAATGGTACAGCCCACGCCCGGCGACGCAGATCACCAGCGCTTTTTCAAGTAGTTTCATACTTCTGTTTTCGTTGTCATAAGCGAAGCCAAAAGTCCAAACCCTGTCGAACCATCCGACCAGCTTTGCGGGAGCCTCCGTCCAAAAAACCGGATAAATAAACACTATCGCGTCGCTTGCGTTGATTTTATTCTGTTCAGCGATAACGTCGTCCGGCAAAGGAGCGTCTAAATTGTAATTGGCTTCACGTAAATATTCGTCTTCGCTCATATCGGTTTGGAATCCCATTTTATATAAATCAGATAACACATAAGTATGTCCGGCAGTTTCCAACCCTTTTATAAAGCTCTCACGCACACACTTGGTAAACGAGTCCTCACTTGGATGTGCATATACAATAAATACATTCATAAAGTCAGTCCTTTCAAATACTCTGACAAGTAATTCCCTTACATAATACCATAAACCGCTTAAAAAATCATCCCCCTTGTATCCTGAGCTTTTTTAGGACGCAAGGGGGATTTTTCATTTTCAAAAAAATCAAAGGAGATGCGAAATGTCTAAAACCATCAGAAAATACGATCCCTTCGAGTACCACCTGGAAGATTTGGACTGCTCAAGCTGTCAGTTTTACAAACGGAAAAGCAAGAACAGGAAAACCGGCTGCGGGCTTGATACCTGCCGCTTTGAGGACATCCGGGCTGACGCCATCGCCAACGGTCGTTTTAAGAGAAAACGGGGGTGGAATAAGTGACAAAAATAACGGAAGCCCAGGTTGCGGAGGCGACGCGGCGAATAGGGCAGGAAATAGATGACGATAACGCGAGAGACGCCGCCGAAGAGAGGTATTTTGCTACGGTCGCTGAGTGCAATTTCAATGATTGCGTACATTTTGACGCAAAGTCAGGGCATTGCCCGTTGGATATATGCTTCTATGACATTAAGGAATATGAACCCATGTCCTACGATGACGACGACGATTGGGAGGACGGTGGCTTTGAATGGGTGGGGTAAGCCGTGAGCAGATTGACCGCGCAAAAGCTGTGCCGATTCTCGATTATGTCCTCTCTCATGAGCCGAACAACGTCAAGCGCATCGGCAACGCCTATTACCTCAAAGACCACGATTCCCTCGAAATCAGCAATGGTTATCACGATAAAAAAAGAATCAGCTACTTATGCTC
>Ga0209629_10004204_pt1 | contig 10590 bp, 4 predicted proteins | sample TergutCu122P5_FD_187286 | JGI IMG/M metagenome (GOLD analysis project Ga0209629, IMG submission 187286) | Cubitermes ugandensis P5 segment gut microbial communities from Kakamega Forest, Kenya - Cu122 P5 (SPAdes) (version 2) | ecosystem: Host-associated > Arthropoda: Insects > Digestive system >... | reverse complement strand
AAACAATCTGCGATTTTCGTTTGCGGGATTATGTTATTCCAATCCCGAAAACGTCCGCTACCACTACCGCCTGCTCGGCTTCCAGAACAACTGGAGCGAGCCGGTAAAGCAGCGTGAAATCACTTTCAACAATCTTCCGCCGGGAGATTACAGCTTTGAAATTTATGCCGATGCGGGAACTGATGAGTCGCGTTGCGAAACGCAGTCGTTCGCTTTTTCCATCAAACCCGCTTTCTGGCAAACCGCATGGTTTATTGTCGCCTGCATCGCTGTCCTGATGCTGGCAAGCGCCGGAGTTGCGCTCTACATTCAACGCCGGAAAAACAGGGAACTGCTCGAAAAACTGCGCGCCGAGAAAGAACTCAACGAACTGCGAATCAGCAGCATCCGGTTGAAAGCCATCCCGCATTTCAACGCCAACGTGCTGGCAGCCATCGAATACTACATCGCCAACCGCACCAAGGAAGAAGCCATGCGCATTCTGGGCATTTATTCCGACTTCACTTACAAGACGTTAAGCGATGTGGACAAAGCTGCCCGTCCGCTTTCCGAAGAACTGGCGTATGTAAAGATGTATCTTGACTTAGAAAAGATACGTTTCTTAGATAAGTTTGATTTTCAGATTAATATGGACGAAGGCGTGGATCAAACGGTTCAACTGCCCAATATGATACTTCACACTTTTGCCGAAAACGCTATCAAACACGGACTTGCACCGAAAACTTCGGGTGGGCGGATTTGGATGAAAGCCGAGCAAATCAACGAAAGGACGGTACTAATCAGCGTGGAAGACAACGGCGTAGGACGCGAAGCGGCAAGCCAAAACCGCAATATCAAGAGTTCAAAACAGGGACTGGACATCCTCTCGCGCCAGATTGAGATTTACAACTCATTCAATTTCAACAAGATCGTGAGCCATATCGAAGACCTCGCCGACAACGACGGCCTGCCTGCCGGCACCCGCTTCTCCGTAGAAATACCGTTAAATTACAATTATGTTATCTGAAAGATTAAGAGAATATTAAATAATATACAAATATGAGACAATTAATATTTACAATACTGATTTCCACGCTGCTATGCGGTGTGGCGGTAAAAGCGGAGGAGCCGCTGCTGAAATCGGAATACAGCTATCGGAGATATACGACGCAGGATGGGCTTCCGTCAATGATTTTTCAAACTGTTTTCAAAGACAGCAAAGGTTTTCTTTGGCAGGGGACGGTCAATGGCGGTTCGAGTTTCGACGGCTTTAACTTTCAACCTTATTCTTTGGATAATTCTAACGTACATCGAATTGACGAAAATAACGGGCAGATACGTTTCTTTAGCTTTCAAGAAATATTATATCCGGAAACACAAAAACTCATTCACCTTTCAGATACTATTAAATTTAACACTTACAATTCTTTTTTACTGCCTGCAAATTATTACATTTTTGAAAATAAGGAAAGGAAAAAGTATTTTGTCAAACTGAATAATGATACTATTTCCGAAGTGATGGATATTCCTCAACTTCAAGGATTAACAATGTGTAAGGTTTACCTCGATGTGCAGCGCAACCTGCTTTATATTCCAGCTCAACTTGAAAAAAAAGTTTATATTTACAACTTACAAAATAAAACCGCACAAACCATAGAAAATGTTATCATCGAAAGTTTTCTCAACCATTCGCGATTGGGTTTACTGGGTATTGGCAACGAGGGCATTTATAAAATAGAGAACGACAAAGCTGTTCTGTACATTCCACTGAAATTTGAAATGCAAAATAAAATCGCCAAAGAAACGAAAAATGGAGATATATATGTTAAGGATTTTTATAATATCTATCGCATCAGCGACAAAAAAGTAGAACACTTGTATCATAGTTCTCCTCTTTCAATTTGGGACATCACTTTAGATGATGATGAAAACTTTTGGGTAGCGACCAACAGAGGACTTTATAATTTCTTCCATTTCGATTTTAAAAACTATCAAATCCTTGACCATAATATCCGGTCTGTTACGCAAGATAATGACGGCATTTATTGGTTCGCAGGAGATAAAAATGATATATTTACGTTTTCTAACGATAATTTCAAATCAATTACCTATTCCGACTTCACTTACAAGACGTTGAGCGATGTGGACAAGGCTGCCCGTCCGCTCTCCGAAGAACTGGCATACGTAAAGATGTATCTTGACCTGGAAAAGATACGTTTCTTAGATAAGTTTGATTTTCAGATTAATATGGACGAAAGCGTGGATCAAACGGTTCAACTGCCCAATATGATACTCCACACTTACTGCGAAAATGCCGTCAAGCACGGACTGATGCCGCTCAAATCGGATGGCCTGCTGACAATCAATGTCTCACAGCACGACGGGATCATGCGGGTAGCGGTTGAAGACAATGGCGTCGGGCGTGCTTATGCGGCTCAAAATGCCCTGTCATACAGTTCCAAACAGGGACTTTCCATCCTCAACAGGCAAATTGAAATCTATAACCATTTCAACAAAGAAAAAATCGGTCAGCAGATTGATGATTTGTTTAAGGACGGAAAGGCGGCCGGCACCATTTTCAGCGTGGAAATTCCATTAGCATACAATTATATAGTTTATAGTTAATAGTTGATAGTTAATAGAAATATGATTTCCCTGTAAACAGGCGATTAAAAAAATATTTGTAATTATTTTTTAGACTTTATATTTATAAATTGAAACATTATGGTTCGCACTTTTATCATTGAAGACGAATTTGCACCTCGACAGATGCTGCATGATAAACTGACACAGTATTTTCCCGATATTCTGATCGCAGGAGAATACGAAAATGCTGAAAACGCATTGATAGAAACGCTGCGGTTGCGTCCCGACCTGCTGTTTCTCGACATTCAGATGTCGGGTCACAACGGGCTTTGGCTTGCCGACGAACTGATGAAACTGAAAGGCGACACTTTTACGCCGCCCGACATCATCTTCACTACCGGCTATACCGATTCGGAATACTTGCTGAAAGCTTTTGACCTGTCGGCGATTGATTACCTGATAAAACCGGTCAACCTGAGCCGCCTCGAAAAAGCCATCGCCCGCTACCGTGAACGGGCAGGTTCGACGACCGGACTTCAAAATATGATGAAAGTGCTGGCCGGTAACGAACTGCTGAAATTCAAAAGCTATAACGGAATTTTCCTGCTTCGTCCCGACGACATTGTTTATATCGAAGCTGACCGCGACTATGCCTGTATGTTTCTGACCAACGGAACGAAAGAGGAAGTTTTTGAGCGGCTGGGTGAAATCGAGAGGAAACTTCCCGCCGACAGTTTCCAGCGTACCGGAAAGAGCGTGATTATCAATCGCAAATACATCCGTAAAATCACCGATACCTCCCTTCAGCTTGCCACTGCCACCGCAAACTACCGCGTGGAACTATCGCGCGAAGTGATTCGGCTCCTGAAGAAAAATCTACCGTAGCGAGATTCATTATTCTATTAACCAGCGTTTTATGCCCTTTTCTGTCAGTGAAAATTCTACACCGATTTTTACAATTTTTCGGTGGTCGGCGGTATAGGGAATTGCATAATCTTTGTCATTGATTTGCTTCAAAGCCTCTTCAGCGACCCCACTCCGCCCCTCCCCACCGGAGAGGGAGTCGTTCATTTTGAACTCGAAAACGTAGATACTGTCGGCAGTTTTTACTACCGCATCGGCTCGGCCTCTGTTGCTTTTTACTTCCGTTTGCACAAATTGCCCCATCAGCGTAAAAAGTTGCCAGAAAACAAATTGATAAAATTTTTCTCTCTGCAATACTTTTGGAATTGCGTCATATTCGATGGTGGCAAAATACGCCTGCAACATTTTCATCGTACCTTCAATGTCGCCGACACGCAGCAGTCTGATAAATCCGGTTGCGGTAAATTTCGGGGAAGACGTCCCAAACGAAGGCGTGAATTGCGGTAAAAGTTCGTTTAGAAATCCATATTTTACTTCCTCATTCGGAAAACCGAGCGTATATTCGTTCAGTTCGCTGTCATAATCCTTAATTGTAAGGTAGCCGGTTTGATAAAGCAACGGGACATAATCATCGTTTTCCATACGATAATCCATCAGCGAATCAGCATTAACAGGCACATTATTTTCGAGTAACGGAATTTCAAACCCCGTATTTGCAAGGTGTTTTGCTAAAAAAGTCGGCGTTCCTGTAGCGAACCAGTAGTACGCAAAGTCCAAACTGCCAAAAGTATTCAATATGCTGAACGGATTGTAAATATCATCGCTCACTTTGGCAAACCGGTAGCCGTCATAACGTTTTTTGAGTTCTTCAAATGCCCGGTCGACGGTTATTTTTCTGCGTTCTGCCAAAGCCTGAATTTCAGGCTGAAAATTTTGCAACAGTTCTTTTTCGGAAATCCCGCAAATTTCCGCAAAATCTTCATTCAAACTTATATCAACAAGCTGGTTCAAGTCGCTGAAAACGCTTACTTTGGAAAATTTTGTTACGCCTGTAAGAAATACAAAGCGAAGGTAAGCATCTTCAGCTTTCAAAACGCCGTAAAAACCTTTTAACATTGTCCGTATTTCTTCATTCAAATCCGGCTTTTCCATTGTGTTAATCAATGGCTTATCGTATTCGTCAATCAGAACGGCAACTCTTTGTCCCGTTTTTTCACAAGCCCTGTGAATTAATCCTGTCAAGCGGGAAGCAGGCGTCGTTTCATTTTCAACCCTTCCCCATTTTGCTTCATGAATAGACAGATTTGTATCCAGCGACTGGTTGAAAAAATCAATATTAGGATAACTTTCACGATTGAAATCCAAATAAATAACAGGATATTTAATCCAGTCTTTTTCAAGATCGGCAAGTTTTAATCCTTCAAAAAGCTCTTTTTTGCCTTCAAAATAGGCTTTCAGCGTGGAAAGAAACAAACTTTTCCCGAATCTGCGCGGACGGCTGAGAAAATAGGGCTTTCCGTGTTGCATTAATTGACAGACATACTGCGTTTTATCTACGTACAAAAAATTATTTGTACGCAAATATTCAAAATCCTGTATGCCAATGGGCAGTTTGCGGATTGTTTTGGCTAACGTCGATTTCAAACTCATAAGCAATAATCATTTACTGTTCCAAAAACGCAAAGATAGTAAATGTATTTGAAATAAATAAGCAATAATAAATAAAAATTCAACCGGTTACATTTGTTGTTCCATGCTGTTGACCACATTTCGTCAGGAATGAGCCGGCTCGATAGAAAAGGATCGTTTTTTCCAAACCTTCATTCAGCAGGGATGCCTTTTTTTTACAGGGTACAGAAAATAGCATTTCATTTCGTGGGAAAAAATACCTGTTTGGTGGACAGCGGATACCATTTGGTGGATTGCCCCTGTTTTGATGACAGTTAAGAAAAATTTCGTATCTATATTTGCGGCATTATTTTAATTTTATTATTTACAAATTTAATTTTATATTTATGAAACGATTTAGACTTTTACTTTTGACTTTGAGCCTCTGTCTGGCAGGGGCGATGTGTACGACGCTTTTAGCGGAAAACGTATGGAATACGTTCTATATTCAGGGAACAACCGCGGATTATGTTCCTGTCAGTAATATTACAGGTGTGCCGACAACTGTTACGGTTGGAACCGAATTTACGCTTACAGGCACAATTGTTCCTACTAATGCAACAAGTAAGACAATTGTGTGGAGTGTAAAGAACCAGGGAACGACCGCGTTAACTATGACTACTGAACAAGAATTTGCATACGTTGATGGTATATTAACGCCAATTACGCACATTATCTATACCCCAACGGCGCCGGGTACAGTCATATTTACCGCTACCGTCAAGGATGGCATTGCAACAGGAACGGACTATACGCAAGACTTTTCGATTGTCGTAACTGCTCCTTCTGCCCTGAGCGTATCAGCGTCTTCGTTAAGTTTCTCATATACAGGCGGTCAGCAGACTTTTGAGATAACCTCCAATACGACTTGGTCGGTTAGCAGCGATGCGTCGTGGCTTACGGTTACTCCGGCTTCAGGAAGCAACGGCGGCACAATCTCTGTAACGGCAACCCCCAACACAGGCACAGGTTCGCGGACAGCAACCGTCACCGTCAGCGGCGACGGCGTAACAGCGCAAACCGTCAGCATCACGCAGGACGCCCACGTTCCGTCCGTAACTTATTCTTTGGCTCTATCGGCAACTTCTTTGAACTTCGCAGCAGCCGGTGAACAGCAGAATTTCACGATAACTTCCAATACGACCTGGACGGTTAGCAGCAGTGCGTCATGGCTTACAGTTTTACCGGCTTCAGGCAGCAACAACGGCACAATAACGGTTACGGCAGCCGCCAACACGAGCACAAGCCAGCGGACAGCAACCGTCACCGTCAGCGGCAATGGCGTAGCACCGCAAACTATCAGCGTAACGCAGGGCGCCTACGTTCCGCCCGTAACGCTGTCGCTGACCGTTTCAGCAACTTCTTTGAATTTTGCAGCAGCCGGTGAACAGCAGGCTTTCACGATAACCTCCAATACGACCTGGTCGGTCAGCAGCAGTGCGTCATGGCTTACAGTTTCTACGGCTTCAGGCAGCAACGATGGCACAATAACGGTTACGGCAACCGCCAACACAAGCACAAGCCAGCGAACGGCAACTATCACCGTCAGCGGCAACGGCGTAGCAGCGCAAACCGTCAGCATCACGCAGGGCGCCTACGTTCCGCCCGTAACGCTGTCGCTGACCGTTTCGGCAACTTCATTGAACTTTGCAGCAGCCGGAGAACAGCAGACTTTCACGATAACCTCCAATACAACCTGGTCGGTAAGCAGCAGTGCGTCGTGGCTTACGGTTTCTACGGCTTCAGGCAGCAACGATGGCACAATAACGGTTACGGCAACCGCCAACACAAGCACAAGCCAGCGGACAGCAACCGTCACCGTCAGCGGCAACGGCGTAACAGCGCAAACCGTCAGCGTAACGCAGGGCGCCTACGTTCCGCCTGTAACACTGTCGCTGACCGTTTCGGCAACTTCGCTGAACTTTGCAGCAGCCGGTGAACAGCAGAATTTCACGATAACTTCCAATACGACATGGTCGGTTAGCAGCAGTGCGTCGTGGCTGACGGTTGCTCCGGCTTCGGGCAGCAATGGCGGCACAATAACGGTTACGGCAGCCGCCAATACGAGCACAAGCCAGCGAACAGCAACCGTCACCGTCAGCGGCAACGGCGTAGCACCGCAAACTATCAGCGTAACGCAGGGCGCCTACGTTCCGCCCGTAACGCTGTCGCTGACCGTTTCGGCAACTTCGCTGAACTTTGCAGCAGCCGGTGAACAGCAGGCTTTCACGATAACTTCCAATACGACATGGACGGTTAGCAGCAGTGCGTCATGGCTTACAGTTTCTACGGCTTCGGGCAGTAACGATGGCACAATAACGGTTACGGCAACCGCCAATACGAGCACAAGCCAGCGAACAGCAACCGTCACCGTCAGCGGCAACGGCGTAACAACGCAAACCGTCAGCATCACGCAGGACGGCGTCTATATCCCGCCCGTAACTACTTACCTGACCGTATCGACTACTTCGCTAAGTTTTGCAGCAGCCGGCGGACAGGAGACTTTCACCATCACCTCCAATACGACCTGGACGGTTACCGCCCCCAATAACAGTAATTCGTGGCTCACCATTTCCCCGACTTACGGCAACAACGATGGTACAATCACGGTAACAGTCGATGAAAATAAATCCGCCGCTCAACGGACGACAACAATTACCGTCAGCGGAGGAGGCATCGTAAAAATAATCAGCGTCAAGCAGGCGCCCAAAGAAACGCCTGCGGTTGTACCTCAGGGAAAAGATCCGAGCAACAACGGCAACGGCAATAAAAAAGGCACAATTGAAATCAACCTGTCCATTCCGGCCGAAGCAATGGTAACCGGATCGTTTGAAGTTGAATTTCCTGATGGCATGACGTTAGACGAACAGTTAACCGCCCTGTCCAGTGGATTTTCTAACAAATACAAATTAACGTTTACGTATATGAGCGATAATACGTGGCTGATTACGATTCAATCGAACGGATTGAAGAGCGGCACAACCACTGAATACATCAAAATCATGGATATTACTTATACAGTGGACAATAAGGTTCCGGTAGGAGATTATGAAATATGGCTCAAAAATATTGATTTGATGATGAGTGACGGAACTCCGATCGCGACGGCATGGTTGTTTGTTCCCGTTCATGTAAGGCAGACAACAGGCAACGAAACTGTTTCCGGAAATTCATTCTTTGCATACCCGATTAACAACAATATGCTGAGAGTCCATAGCGCCCACAAGGAATACATTTCCGTATATTCGCTTACAGGCGTCAGGTTTTATTACGGAATGAAAAACGATGATACTGTGGATATTCCCGTCTCATCGCAACCCGGAACAATATGGATTGTTACGGGAAGCAAAAGCGGATCAATCAAAGTAGCGAGATAGTGAGAAGTCTCCCCCTACCCTCTCCAAAGGAGAATGAAGTTTACAGGATTATCTGTCAGGGTAATCCTGTAAACTTTTTTTAAAATAATTCTGTCTATTTGCCTGTTATTAAATGAATATCCCTATTTTTGTAGTATCATTAACCCTAAAAAACTGTCAAAAAATGAAACAATTAACATGCACAATACTGATTTTCTTGCTGTTATGCAGCGTGGTAAAGGCGGAAGAACCAATCAAGACTGAATACAGTTATCGGCGATACTCTGTCAGCGACGGTTTGCCTGAGAATTTCTGCTGGGATGTTTTTCAAGACAGTAAAGGGTATATCTGGACGGCGACATACAACGGTTTTGCCCGATATGACGGTCAGCAATTTAAATTGTATTGGCAAAACAAACAAACAAATGTTCAAAGTGTAACCGAAACTAAAGAAGGCAATATTGCCGCTTTATCATTTAGGTATTATGCCGTATTAGACCCCGTTGCAGACACACTGAAGCTAATAGACAACCCCGGATGGCAGCTTATATCCCATGTTTCCCTAAATATGCCGACCGGATATTTTTTTTATGAATCGACCGATACAGAAAGAAAGGCGCTTTTCCAAATCTCGGATTCGGGATTGGTGAAGATATGGGAGCATGAATGTTTGAATAAAATGCTTGGCTTGGGGAAACCGTATTGGGATAGAGAAAATCGAAAATTTTACATTCCTGCCAAAGACTATATTTACATCGTGAATGAAGAAAACAACGCCATTCAGGACAGTATTCCCAACCAATCCATTCTTACGGTTTTTCCTTATAAAAAAACAATCTATGCGCTCGGAACAGATGGCATATACAAGTATGAAAACCGGAAATTTACACGGATTTATGAAAAAACATTCATCCCTAATCCCACCGGACTTCAGGCTGTTACCGACAGAGAAGGACGCCTGATTATACGAGACGTAATCAATATGTATCGTTTCGATGGCGCTAACCTTGAACATCTTTTCAGTAATGTCGCTTTTTTCAATATAATTTTTGATAAGGAAAATAATTTATGGACAGCCACTTATGATGGCTTGTTCAATCTTTTTAATCTGCAATTCCGAAATTATACTTTCACCAAAAGCTCGAATATGGCGCGAACGTTATGCGCTGATGATGATAAGGTGTGGATTGGCTCTTATGAAGGGTATTTATACTGCCTCAAAAACGATGTCGTTAAAGAGGAAAAAACGCCAAGAGCAACGGACAGCTATTTTCAGGGTATTTCGGCAAAAACGGGAAATCATCTGTTTTTTCCGGGAGGATATGTCTATGGCGATGTATTGCATTTTGATGGGAAAAAAGGCGTATGGATGAATCTTCCGCCTATGAATTACCATTTTATTTTACCATTAACTGCTCGTACGGTTTTATTTGTCAGCCTTCGGGACATCATCCTATATGATTATTCTGTCGGAAAAATTATTCGCAGGTTAAACCCAAAAGAACTGTATCATACTCCAAATTGTGCTACGCTTGATAAAAAAGGACGGATTTTAATTGGCGGTTCGGCAGGAATTACGGTCATTGACGGAGACAGCATTCATCTGATGGATAATAAGCCCGACGATTTTCTATCATGCAAAACTTTACTGACAGATAAAACCGGAAAAGTATGGGCGATATCATCAAATAACAAACTCTTTTCAATTAATGGCGATAGCCTGAAATACGAATATTCTTTCGATCAACCCATGCGCGGCGTACATGTAACCAACGATAATCTACTGATAGTGTTTACGCTTAAAGGCATCCATATTAAAAGACCCGGGCAGGAAGAATTTATATATTATGACAGGAATAATGGATTTACCGGCGAAAAAATTCAAATGAACCAAATCGTCGAAGATTCGGAAGGAAATATTTGGTTTATAGCGGATAAATCCGTAGTTCGTTTCAATCCCAACGAATTATTGCAAAAACAAACCGCTCCCGGTTTGATTGTCCAAAATTTTGCCGTTTCAAAAGACAATGTGAAATGGGAAAATGTTATTAATTTTGCCAATACAACATTTGGATACAAAAACAAAAATTTCAAGTTTTCAGTCATTGGGCTGAATTACTCCGTCGCCGATAACGTC
>Ga0209629_10004203_pt1 | contig 10592 bp, 5 predicted proteins | sample TergutCu122P5_FD_187286 | JGI IMG/M metagenome (GOLD analysis project Ga0209629, IMG submission 187286) | Cubitermes ugandensis P5 segment gut microbial communities from Kakamega Forest, Kenya - Cu122 P5 (SPAdes) (version 2) | ecosystem: Host-associated > Arthropoda: Insects > Digestive system >... | reverse complement strand
AAAAACCGGCAAGCTGCCGGTTTGGGACGCGTAAATCAGCCGGCCGGCGCGGAGCGGGCCGGAATTCAAGCCGTTGACGCAGGACGGAACAACCCGCCGGCCGCCGACATGGAGCGGTACATGACAGGCTTTCTGCACAAGGCCCTCGGCGTGGTCCTGGTAAAGGCCGCGGGCATAGATCTTCGCGCGCCCGCCGCCGGCATCGGCGAGAAGCGGATACTGATCCTGGCCGGGACGATAAAGAATTTCAGGTTCCCCGTCTCGGGCACGAACGGCTTCCGGGACGCCCAGGTCATGGGCGGCGGGCTCCTGACGGAGGAGTTCGACCCGGCGACGATGGAGTCGCGGCTGGTCAGGGGGCTTTACGCCTGCGGGGAGATACTGGACATCTACGGGGACTGTGGAGGCTACAACCTCCAGTGGGCGTGGAGCAGCGGCCGCCTGGCGGGAGCCCGCGCGGCGGAAAGCCTGCGCGTCGGCTGAGGAATTATACGAATCCCGAGTAATCTGAGATTCGTATTAGGCGGCGGGTGAATTGCAGAATTCGTTCCCGCGGCAACACATGAATACGATATTAGACTTCTTCGGAAATTGATTTCACGCGGTCACCCTGAGCGCAGCCCCCGCGAATCGCCGTTCATGTGCCCCGCGGAGAGGCTATCTTCCATTATTTGGCATCTCAGCGCTCACGGGAAATCCCCAAAAATCCGCGCAAGTTTTGTTGACAAGCCGTAATCGAGCAAGTATACTCATACCATGATAAAGCTGAAGCTTTCGCTTGTATTCGGGGGCCTTGCCGTTCTGGCCCTTCTGGTGCTGATGTCCCCCGTTTTCGCAATCACGAAGATCACGGTCGCCGGAAACGAAAAGGTCACGGAGGCCGAACTTCTTGCGGCCTGCGGGGTGAAACAGGAGGACAGCCTGTTCTCGTTCAACGCCAGGAAGGCCGCGAAAAATGTCGCGAAAAACCTGAGTTACGTGGAGTCGGTGACGTTCCGGAAGGTCTGGCCGAACGAGCTTCGCATAACCGTCGCGGAGCGGAAGCTCAGCGGGTACGTCAAATACATGAACGGCTCATACCTGTACATAGACGAGAACGGCCGCGTCCTGGAGGTCTCAGGCATGTTCACCGAGGAACTGCCGGTGGTCGTGGGCCTGAAATTCTCGAAATTCAGCGTCGGCGAGCTTCTGGACGTGGACAACAAGACGTCCTTTTCGACCCTCGTGGTGCTGACAAGGCTGTTTGACAAGTACGGGATGCGGGATTACAAGGTGAGCAAAGTGGACGTTTCCGACAGCGGGGACATCCACCTCTATGTCCGCAACATCGACGTGAAGCTCGGAAGCGCGGCCGACGCCGACCAGAAAATACGGACGCTCCGGGAGATCCTGGGCAAGATGCCGGACGCGGACAACATCCGCGGCGTCCTCGACCTGACCGTGATCAGCGGAAAGTACACGTTCAAGATACTTACATAAAACAAATCCGCATATAAATCAGAATCGGAGGGATACGGCTTGATCGACATAGACATCGAAAAGAACACGAAGGCCCGCATCAAGGTCATCGGCGTCGGCGGCGGCGGCAACAACGCCGTGGACAGGATGATCGAGGACAATGTCCAGTACATAGACTTTATCTCCGTGAACACCGACCACCAGGCCCTGGAGAGGTCGAAGGCCCCGGTGCGCATCCAGCTCGGCGAAAAGCTGACGCGGGGCCTCGGCGCGGGCGGGCGGCCGGAGATCGGCAAGCGCGCCGCGGAGGAAACGCGGGACGCAGTGGCGCAAGCCATAGTGGACACGGACATGCTGTTTGTGACAGCCGGAATGGGCGGCGGGACGGGCACCGGCGCCGCGCCGATAATCGCGGGCATCGCGAAGGAAATGGGCATTCTCACGGTCGGCGTGGTGACCAAGCCGTTCGAGTTCGAAGGCCGGCCGAGGATGAAGAACGCCATGGAGGGCATCGCGGAGCTACGCAAGAACGTGGACACCCTCGTCATTATCCCGAACGAGAAGATTTTTGAGGTCATAGACGACGACACGCCGATAAAGGAGTCCTTCCGCAAGGCCGACGAGGTCCTGCGCCAGGGCGTCCTGGGCATAAGCGAGCTCATCATGATCGACGGGCTGATAAACCTGGATTTCGCCGACGTCAAGACCGTCATGGCCGAAAAGGGCGTGGCGCACATGGGCGTCGGGCGCTCCGCCGGCAAGAACAAGACCGAGACGGCCGCGGAGATGGCTATCAGAAGCCCCCTCCTGGAGACGACCATAGACGGCGCGAAGAGCGCGATCATCTGCTTCTTCGGCGACTCGTCGCTGGGCATGAGGGACGTCAACGACGCGGCCAACATAGTCAGGAAGTCCATCGACCCGGACGCGGAGATCATCTTCGGCGCGGCCATAGACGACGACCTGAAGGACGAGGTCGTCGTGACGGTCATCGCCACGGGCCTCGAGGAGAACGCGAAGAAGAAGGTGCTCCCGGGGATGAAGCCTATCTCCCCGATAATTCCCGAAGGCCCGAAGGAAAAATCGCCGGACGAGGCCCTACCCCGCGACAAGAGGGAGCCGATGCGGGAGCCCATAAGGCAGGCGAGGGGCGACGCTGACGGGGACGTGCCGTTCGACATACCGGTGTTTTTGCAGAGGAAGAGGAATTAGGAACTGTCCAGAAATAACATGCACATTTTTTTGAAACGACGAACGCTTCTACGGCGTTTCAAAAAAATATTTGATCAGTTTATTTCTGGACAGTTCCTTAGGAGATTATTACAGTATATTGAGGGCGAACTGTGTTCGCCCTTTTTTCGGTTTTTTGCCGCTCCATATGCCTATTTTGAAAAAGCGGGCGAACGCAGTTCGCCCCTACTGACCGTTCCCCGCAAAAACATTTTCCCGGCGGCATCCGCCGGAAAGGAGCCCCCCGCTTGCTGATTGGAATCGCGCTGGCCGTCTCTTTCGCGCTGCTGATTTTGTCGGCCGTATTCGGCGTGTACATCGGCTTCGCGCTGGCGCTCTGCTTTGTCTTCTTCGCGCTGATCGCCCTGAGGGGCGGCAGGAGCGGCCGGGACATAGGGCGCATCGCTTTGGCGGGCGCGAAAAAGGGGCTGCAGATCGCGGCCGTCCTCCTGCTCATAGGCGCCCTGACCGCGTCCTGGATGGCGGCGGGCACCGTCGCGGCCCTCGTAAATTTGCTGCTTCCCGTCATCAGCCCGCCGCTGTTTTTGCTCTTTTGCTTTCTGATACCCATGGCGGTCTCGTTCATTTTGGGCAGCGCCTTCGCGACCTGCTCGACGGTCGGGGTGATCCTCGTCATCCTCGCGCGCGGCGGCGGCGTTCCCGTTTCCATGGCCGCGGGCGCGATCTTCTCCGGCGCGTACTTCGGCGACCGCGCCTCGCCCGTGTCCTCGACGCTGAACCTCGTATCCGGCCTGACGCGCACCGGCCACTATAAGAACGTCGCAATGATGCTCAGAACGTCCGTAATACCCGTTATCGTCTCGGCGGCGGCGTATTTCCTGTGGTCGGCGCGGCGGCCGCTTGCCTTTGCGGCCGGCTCCGCCTCCATGAGCGCCGCTTTGGGGGAGAGCTTCCGGCTGTCGCCCGTCTGCCTCCTGCCGGCGGCGCTGATATTGCTGCTCGCGCTCTGCCGCGTCAAGGTGAAATACGCCGTCGCCGCGAGCATAGTCTGCGCCGCCGCGGTTGCTTTAGCGTGGCAGGGGCGCGGCGTTTTTGATACGCTCCGGTATCTCTGGTCGGGATTCTTTTTGCCGGCGGACAGTCCTCTCAGGGACGTTATCAAGGGCGGCGGCCTCTTCGGGCAGGTCAAAAACTCGGCGGTCATTTTGCTGGCGTGTATGCTGTCCGAACTCTTCCAAAAGGCCGATATGCTCGGCGGGCTAAACAGGCTGCTCGCCAGGCCGTGCGGCAGGTTCGCGCTCTATCTGCGGAGCCTGGCTTTGGGGTTTGTGACTTCCGTGTTCGGGTGCAGCCAGACGCTGGCGATCGTCATGACGACGGAGCTTATCACCCCCGTCTACCTCGGCCGGGGCCTCTCCGGGAGAGACATCGCCCTCGACATAGGCCTCGGCGCGCTCATCGTGCCGGCGATGGTCCCGTGGAACGTCGCGGCGTTCCCGTGCCTCAGCGCTTTGGGGGTTGCGGGGATGGGATATATGCGGTATATACTGTTTATATATTTGACGCCGGTTTACGGGGTGATAAGATTCGGGGCGCTGGAACTGCGGAGCCGGCGGCTGCGGAAGGGAATGTAGATTTTGGCGTCGCCTCGCTCAGGATGACGGTTTATAGAGGCCGCCATATGGTAAACAATCTATACCGCTTAGCCACATAAATCTACAACGGAAATGTCGAAACAACCCAGCGTCTGCAAGGTTTTTTCTAGGCTCCAGGCTCTAGTTTCTGCAGTTATCCAGTATATATTTCAATCCCGGCAAAGAAATCCGCATATTCGCACTTAAAAATGATTTTCAGGGCTGCGAGCATACTCACGGGTACATTGAGCTTGCCAAGCTCAATCATGGAAAGACGGGAGCGCGAAATGTTCAGCCCCGTATATGGTAAAGTGAACTCAGGAAGGCCTACGTACATAGGCAATAGCGCAAAGGCAAAAAAAACCCGGTCACATGGGGGGATGTGACCAGGCTTTGAGGGGGGGGATATTAATTGTTCCTTAAAAAGATTAAGGACACAGTATAATAATTTCCATATTACCGGAAAGTATACGCAGATTTTGAAAAGTTTTATAAAAAAGTAAACGGTCATATGTCGGCGGTATGCCCGATGACAATATCCAACAAAAAGCGTATACTTTCAATATCAGTGGATATAGATCATGAAAAGAAGGCGGTTCTTTTGAATGACGGAACAATCCCTCCCGGAAAAAACCGGTCATTAAAATTCAGACTGGCTTTGATTGACCCCGGCCTTGATCTGCGTACGCAGGGATTCTACCTTCTGTGCTATATCGCGGTCTTTATCGGTATCGTCGTGGGCATTGCGTCAGTACCGGCAAATATTATTTTCGGAAGAAATCTGGGCATCATCGTTTGCGATCTCCTTTTGATTGCCGGGGGTTGCGTCGCTATGTGGTTTCATCGCAGATATGGCCGTTTGCGCCTGATTTCCGTTTTAGTCGTGATCTTCGCGTTCTTTATTATGTTTCCCGTGATTTTTTTCCTTCAATCGGGGTACAGAGGCAGTATGCCGTTCTTTTTTATACTCGCGTTTTTGTTCACGGCGGGTTTAGCGGAGGGCAAACTGAGAGTGGGACTTATTATAGCGGAGTTTGCGCTATATGTCTCTTGCTGCATGGTTGCTTTTTATTTCCCCGGCAGCGTGAGAATGCCTCTCACCGAAGGGGTTCACGTGATAGAGGCGATCGCGGGTATCAGCATTGCCGGGATTGCCCTGATCTTGCTTGTGCTGCAATACGCCCGCATTTACAACAACAGGCAGAAGCGGTTGGAGGAACTGGACAAACTGAAAACGGAATTTCTGGAAAACGTCAGCCATGAAATGAAAACGCCGCTTACCGTCATTGCCAACAACGCGCGGAACACACGCCATGATCTTGAAAAGGAATCGCTCGATATCCCTGAGATGAATTATTTTTTAACCAGGATCATTTCCGAATCGGACCGGCTTAACCGGATGGTGAGCCAGCTTTTGGATACGACCGCGCTGGAGAGCGGGCGCTTTCAAATTCGGAAAAACCTCCTTTCGCTTTCCGATTTGCTGCGGGAAGTAATCCATGATGATTACCCAAAGCTCAATGAAAACAGCAACCGGCTTGAACTTATGGCCGCCGGCGCGCTGCCGGAGGTCTATGCCGACAAAGAAGCCATCGCGCAGGTTTTGTTAAACCTGCTGTCCAACTCCGCCCGGCACACGAAGCAAGGGGTCATCACCGTAACGCTGAAGGCCAAAGACGAGTGGCAGGAAGTGCGGGTGACCGATAACGGCGAAGGCATGGAGCCGGAAATACTGGATCAGGTTTTCGCGAGGTACATAGACCGAAAAAGCAAAATCACCGGGCGCAGCGGGATGGGACTGTATATCTGCAAAAAGATCATCGACGCCCACGGCGGCAAAATCGGGGCCCACAGCGGCGCCGGATGCGGAACGACGGTGTGGTTCCGGTTGCCCGCCGGCCAAAAAGGAGGACACAGGCAATGAACGAACGCAGACCGCGGGTGCTGATGGTGGAGGATAGCCCGGATATATTGCTCGTAAACAGAAACTATCTGACGGAGGCGGGCTTTGATACGGCCGAAGCGGGAACACTGGCGGAAGCGCGAAAATATCTGGAAGCCGATTGCCCGGAAATCATTATCCTTGACATCATGCTGCCGGACGGCGACGGACTTTCGTTTTTGGCCGAGCTGAAATCCGTCTGCGACGCGCCCGTGCTGATCTGTTCCAGCCGCAGCCGGGACAGGGACATCATAGACGGCCTGAAGGCGGGCGGGGACGACTACATCCCAAAGCCGTACAATGTGGAAATTCTCGTGGCCCGCGCGGAGAAAATGTGGGACAGGGAGCGCCAGAGCAGGGAGAAACAGCGAGAGGCGTGGGCGGCAAAAACGTCCGAACTCACAATAGAGTGCGGGCCGCTCACGCTGGAGATAAACGCCGGCCGGGGTTATCTGTACGGAGAGGACATTCTGCTGAAACCAAAGGAATTTGCCCTGCTTTTATATCTTGTGCAAAACGAGGGACGGGAAATTACCGCGAAGGAACTGTACGAGGAAGTGTGGAAACAACCCGCCTGCGCGGACACGAGGGCATTGTGGGTACATATCTCCCAGCTTCGCAAAAAACTCTCCCTGACCGGCAACAGTCCCTTTGTCATTGAAACCAGTTACGGAAGCGGATACCGTCTTTATTATAACAATAAATTCTTCAAAGCATAGCGCCGCTGTTTAAGGAACTATCCAGAAATAACATGCACATTTTTTTGAAACGACGAACGCTTCTACGGCGTTTCAAAAAAATATTTGATCAGTTTATTTCTGGACAGTTCCTAATTGCCGGAGCGCGAAAACATTAGCCTCCTCTGTCACGTCATCGGCAAATGTTTTCCGCGTCCGGTATAACTCTTTTCCGCGACGTACACCGCGTGATTTTTACCGTCTCATTCCCTCCTCAATGATTTTATTATTAAGACCCGTCTTGAATGTTTTCTCTGCGCGGTACGGATTTCAGGGCGCCGAATCCTTAAGATTTGTTAAGGATTCAACATTTTACGTGTTTGTTTGATAAAATTTGACAGTTCAAAGCAACGCCCTGTTATATCTGTTCAACTTAAAAGAGGTTTAACGCTATATACCGGTTGCTGAAAACATATGCCGACGGCAGAGGAGGCTAATGTTAAAATTGATCAGAATTTTGCGAGTCATATCCCACGGCGCCAACACAGGCGGCATGGCCGGCCGCGTGTCTGCCGGCAAGCCGGACGGTGCGCCGGCTATCCGGCCAGCCGCGATGACCGCCGCCGGCGCGGACATGGACGGCGCGGCGTCATGCGCTTTGGCGCGGCCACCTCCGCTGCCGTCTCCGCTGCCGCGTCGAATTACACCGGAGTGCGGCAGCATTAACCTCCTCTGTCAAGATAAACGTTTCACCGAGAAAAATGGCGCGAACACAAAAGTAAAATTAATGGAGGAAGACAGAATGAAAAAAGACAGAATGAAAAAAGTCATTTCAAAGTGCTTGTCCGCCACGTTGATCCTGGCGCTGCTTTTGACAAGCCTGCCCGTTTTCTCAATCGCCGCGAACGCGGCGGCTCCTTACCCCACTGGTTGTATCCCCGACTCATGGGAAACCATTGCCAGCCACATGGCTCCTCCTATGCCTATGGCCGCCGCTCCGCAGGCGCTTCCCCCATCGGTCGACCTTACGTCTTCTTTCCCGCCGCCGGGCATGCAACAGGTCGGCGACTGCGCGGCATGGTCGGTTTGCTACGCCTTAAAAACCCATCAGGAACAGGTCGAGCGGAATTGGGGGGTTACCACGGAGAACCATCAGTTCAGCCCGATGTACGTGTATAGCCAGAAGAGAAATGACCCCGTATTAGACAACGGAATGTCGATCGGTAACGCAATGGACATTATTGTGGCTCAGGGGGACTGCACGCTCGCGTCTTTTCCGGAAACGACAGATTTTGTCACTCAGCCAAACGCCGCGCAGAGAGCCGAAGCGGCGAAATACAAGGCACTGGTCTGGAACGCGATACAGGGAAGGGACGCCATAAAAGCGCGGCTCGCGTCCGGCGACGGAGTGGTGGTCGGAATAGCTCTCTACGCCGACTTTGATATCAAGGCTGGGAATGAAGTATATGACACGGTGAGCAATTATTATTATCAAGCCCTTAACCATGGGCAGGATCCCCCTTATCACGCGATTTGCCTGATTGGCTATGACGACGGCAAGCAGGCTTATAAGTTTGAGAATTCATGGGGCGCCGGCTGGGGGCTTGGCGGTTACGGCTGGATAGCTTACAATATGCTGGACAACACCGCTGTCAACATGTACGGCGCCTCGGTCGGATATGTCATGACCGACATCAACGACAGCTACTACTACCTTACATATGACGCCAACGGCGGCTCGGGCGCGCCCGCGACCCAGGCAAACCCGACCAGCGTCACAACGAGCGCGCCGTCCGACGCCAAGACATATACCCTTGACTACGATTACAACGGAGGCGTCAACATTGTCTCCATAGGCATCGCCCGAAAAAGTTTATCCTGCACGTTCACGAACTGGAACACAAACGCAACGGGAACGGGAACGGCCTACGCGCCGGGAGCCGCCTACCCGGGCCGCGCAAACGCCACGCTGTACGCGCAGTGGGCTAACCCGGCGGCGGGACCTCTCATTAACGCCACACAGGTAAACGGCCCCGGCAGCTTCCTGGGCTGGTTCACTGCGGCCAGCGGCGGGACGGAAGTCACGAGCGCGACGGTGATCACCCGCGATACAACCATATACGCGCACTGGAGCGCGCCGACAGTCACTTACACCGTCGCCTACGACGCGAACGGCGGCAGCGGCGCGCCGTCCAGCCAGACCAAGGGTCAGAACTACAACTTGACTTTGAGCGACGTCACTCCGACGCGGACCGGGTATGCTTTTCTGGGATGGGCAACGGCCAGAACGGCAACCGCAGCCGAATACGCGGCCGGCGGGACCTACACGGCCAACGCTTCGGCGACTCTTTACGCCGTGTGGAGAGCCTACACCTACACGGTGAGCTTTAACGCCGGCGACTCGCTCGCGACCGGCGCCATGGCGGACGAGAGCTTCGCTTATGACACGGCCAAGGCGCTTACTTCAAACGCGTTCACGTTAACAGGGGCTACTTTCCTGGGCTGGACGCTTACGCCGAGTGTAGGAAAGATCAATTATACCAACGGCCAAAGCGTCCTAAACCTCGCCAGCACTGACAAGGCAAAGATCAGTCTTTACGCCGTGTGGAAAATCCACACCTACACGGTGAAGTTCAACGCCAACGGCGGAACGGGGACCATGGCGGACGAGAGCTTTACCTACAACAAAATCAGCGCTCTGACTTCGAACGCGTTCACCCGGGCGGGGTACACTTTCCAGGGCTGGGCGACTTCGGCGGCGGGAGCGGTCGCATATACCAACAGCCAGGTTGTGTCCAACCTCACCGTGACCGACGGCGGGATCGTCAACCTTTACGCCGTGTGGACGCTCGATCCGACAGTCGCCTACACCGTCACCTACGACGCGAACGGCGGTGGGTACCCGCCTGCGGCGCAGACCAACCCGACCGTCGTCACAATGAGCGTTCCAGGCACCGCTAAGCACTATATCCTCGACTACGATTACAACGGAGGCGTCAACGCTGTCGCTTCCTTCGCCCAAAAATATTTGGACTGCACGTTCACGAAATGGAACACGAACGCGGCGGGAACCGGAACGGCCTACGCGCCGGGAGCCGCGTACACGGCGGGCGTGAGCGCCACGCTGTACGCGCAGTGGGCTGACCCGGTGGCGGGAGTGCTCCTAAGCGCCGCGCAAGTAAGCGGCCCCGGCAGCTTCCTGGGCTGGTTCACGGCGCCCAGCGGCGGGACGGAAGTCACTAGCGCGACGGTGATCACCCGCAATACGACCATATACGCCCACTGGAGCGGGCAGGCGGTCACCTACACTGTCACATACGACGCCAACGGCGGGACTGGCGCGCCGGCGATCTCGATCAAGACCCAGGACGTCGCGCTGACCTTGAGCACAGTCATACCCACGCGGACAGGGTATACTTTCCTGGGCTGGGGAACCAGCAGCACGGCTACAACAGTATCTTACGCGGCGGGCGGGAGCTATACGGCTAACGCATCCGTAACGTTATACGCCGTGTGGAGAGCGAACGCCTACTTGGTGCGTTTCAACGCCAACGGCGGAAGCGGAACCATGGCGGACGAGAGCTTCACCTACGGCGCGGCCAAGGCTCTGACCTCGAACGCGTTCACCAGGGCGGGGTATACGTTCCAGGGCTGGGCGACATCGGCGGCGGGAACGGCCTCGTACAGCAA
>Ga0209629_10004202_pt1 | contig 10593 bp, 7 predicted proteins | sample TergutCu122P5_FD_187286 | JGI IMG/M metagenome (GOLD analysis project Ga0209629, IMG submission 187286) | Cubitermes ugandensis P5 segment gut microbial communities from Kakamega Forest, Kenya - Cu122 P5 (SPAdes) (version 2) | ecosystem: Host-associated > Arthropoda: Insects > Digestive system >... | reverse complement strand
GTCGTGAGATAAATATAGCCTTTTCTTTTATTATTAACAAATTAATTTATAAAAAAATGAGAAAACTTATTTTATTGATATTACTATTTATTGCTATTGGGTGCAGTGAAAATAAAGATACAAATGATGAATTGCTAAATAATTTGAAAAAAGCGCCCTCTGCTAACATTTCTAAAGAAAAACTTCCGGAATGGCTTGTTGTTAAGATAAATTATTATGAAACAAGGCCTATTAGTGTGCAGATTTATAAAGGCGAGTGGAATAAGCTGATAGTTTTTTTTATAGTTGATCCGTCAAGTGCTTGTTTGTGCGATTTCTATGCTGAAGATGGCAAAAGGATAGAAAATAATCTGTTGTCGGATTTGCGTGCGACAAGTAAAAGTTGGATATTAATATACACGTATGGAAATATTGTTCTAACATTAGATCAAATATTTTCAAATTAAAGACTTTGCCGGAACATCCGACAAATCGCATAGCGGGCCCTTGGTGTATGTATTGCAATAGTTCCGCGCTTCCCGGTGTCACCATGTTTAACAATAGCCTTTCGATGAACAAAGCGGCAGTGGAATTGTTTAAAAGAGACGAATGCATTTCTGTTTTGGCATCCAAGTATCTAACCGTCATCAAGCAGAAAGAGGAAACTGACAGAACAGAATATTTCGAAATACTTTTGTCAAGCGATATGTGCATGAAGGCGCTGAATGAAAGAGAGAAAATTCTGTTCATGGCTATGGCATTGGAAAGGGTGAAAAACAAAAGCGAAAGCATTCGTACAAAGGAACCCCTTCACATCATAGTCGCTATTATGAAATCATGCAATTACGTCCCCTTTTTGAACGAATTCGGCACGGAATGGACTGAAGGTACTTGGGGTTACGGAATTTGTTCTGTATATGAAAATAAAATAATAGAATATGCAAAACAATTTTTAAACGAAAAAAAATAAAAACCATTAGTAATCCGTTTTCTATTACGGCAGAAGCAAGAAGTGATGTACATTTTACAAAAATCAAATAAAAATGACGAAGCCAAATGTTTATGTTCCTCTGTTCAACGAGCCTCAAAACTCGGCTTTTTTCATTGGTTCATAATCTTTACCAATCCCTTATGGAGATTTGGAGGTTTGGAGATTTTATCAAAAAAACATTTGCATCCATGCCCTAAAATCACGGCAAATTGGTTATTTTCGCTTTCAAAAACCGTCCGGTATAGGATTTGTCGCAGTCGGCAACTTGTTCGGGAGTGCCGGTGCAGACGAGGTAGCCGCCTTTTTCTCCTCCTTCGGGACCTAAGTCGATGATGTGGTCGGCGCATTTGATTATCTCTAAATTATGCTCGATGATAACGATTGTATGTCCGCGCTCAATCAAAGCGTCAAATGCTTTCAGCAGCGTTTTTATATCGTGGAAATGCAAGCCGGTGGTCGGCTCGTCGAAAATAAATAAGGTCGGCTGCATTTTTTCTTCTCCCAGATGATAGGCTAATTTCACTCGTTGGTTTTCTCCGCCCGATAAGGTAAAAGAACTTTGTCCCAATTTCACGTATCCCAGCCCGACTTCTTTAAGGCAGTTTAATTTTTTGACAATCTTCTTTTCCTGACTTCCGCCTGTTTCACTGAAAAATACAATAGCTTCATCGATAGTCATATCCAAAACACCGTAAATGGTTTTTCCGTGATATTCGACATCCAGCACTTCCAGGTTGAAACGCTTTCCGTGACAGGACTCGCATTCCAGCACGACATCTGCCATAAACTGCATTTCGACGGTGATAAATCCCTCGCCTTTACATTCTTCGCAGCGTCCGCCTTCGACGTTGAAAGAAAAGTATGCCGGCGTAAAGTGCATTTGCTTGGAAAGCGGCTGCTCGGAAAACAGTTTTCGGATTTCGTCGTAGGCTTTGATATAAGTTACCGGGTTTGAACGGGAAGAACGTCCGATGGGATTCTGATCGACAAATTCCACTTGACCGATAAGTTGCAAATCACCCGTAATATTCTTCAATTGAACGGATAAATCTTTGTTGTTTTCATAATGCCGCTTCAATGCCTGATAAAAAACATCCCGAACCAATGAAGATTTTCCCGAACCGCTGACTCCGGTAACTACCGTCATCACGTTCAACGGAAAGCGAACGTCTATGGATTTCAGATTATTTTCGCGTGCGCCCGTGATTTCAATATAATTATTCCATTTACGCCGATAAGCGGGAACCGGTATTTGTTCTTCGCCGGTCAGGTAGCGAACGGTATAGCTGTTTTCTTTTTTCTCCCGAAGCGCTTGTTGTAAATCTCCCTGATAAACGACTTCTCCGCCCCAAAGTCCCGCTTCGGGTCCGATGTCGATAATATAATCCGCCGAACGGATAATCTCCTCATCGTGTTCTACAACCACTACGGTATTTCCCAATGACTGCAATTGACGCAAAACCCGAATCAGCAAGCCGGTATCTTTCGAATGCAAGCCGATGCTCGGCTCATCGAGAATATATAGCGAACCGACCAAACTGCTGCCGAGAGATGTAGCCAGATTAATCCGTTGACTTTCTCCGCCCGAAAGAGTCGATGACAAACGGTTGAGAGTCAAATATCCCAAACCGACGTCATCGAGAAAAAGAAGGCGCGCGTTGATTTCAGTCAGAAGGCGTTTGGCTACTGCGGCGTCATGCTCGTCCAAATGCAAATTATTAAAAAATTCGCATAATTTACTTATCGGTAAATTCACCAAATCGGAAATATTCTCTCCGCCGACTTTCACATACATTGCCCGGGTTTTCAGCCGACTGCCTTTGCAAACAGGACAAACGGTTTTGCCTCGATAGCGCGCTTGCAAAACCCGATATTGTATTTTATATAAATTTTCTTCGACGTATTTGAAAAAATTATCAATTCCTTTCAAGGCGCCTCTTCCGTTCCAAAGCAGTTTTTTTTCTTCTTCCGTCAGTTGATAATACGGACGATGGATGGGAAATTTATATTTTTCGGCATTTTGAATAAAATCGTGTTTCCATTCGCTCATCTTTTCACCTTTCCAGCAAACGACCGCATCTTCGTAAACCGACAGCGATTGATTTGGAACGACTAAGTTTTCGTCGATTCCGATTATTTTTCCGAATCCTTCGCATTTCGGGCAAGCGCCTGCCGGACTGTTAAAGTTGAACATCAAATCGGAAGGTTCTTCAAATTCGATGCCGTCGATTTCAAATCTACGGGAAAACTCTTTAGTAATAACGTCTTCATCCGTATAAATCTTTAGCAGAGCATATCCGTTACCTTCAAAAAAAGCCGTTTCGGCAGAATCGGCTAAACGCGAAACGGTATCGGGGTCGTTGGAACCGTTCAGGCGGTCGATCAACAGATAAAAGTCGCCATCAAGCGAGAATCGCCACCTATTCTGAAATATGTCCGTAATTTGATAAATCGTATCATTTATTTCCACGCGGGAAAAGCCTTCCTTTAAATAAATTTCCAACTGTTTCAGTATTTTGCGATCTCTTCGTTCCTCAATTTTCGTCAGAAGAGAGAATTTGGTTCCTTCGGGATATTTCAACATTTCATCGACTACGTCACTGACTTGATGTTTTTTAACCTCTTCTCCTGAAACGGGAGAAATTGTTTTTCCGATACGGGCGAAAAGCATTCGGAGGTAATCGTAGATTTCGGTAGAGGTTCCCACCGTCGAGCGCGGATTGCGCGTATTCACTTTCTGTTCGATGGCAATAGCGGGCGGAATTCCTTTGATATAGTCGGTTTCGGGCTTGCTCATACGTCCGAGAAATTGACGCGCGTAGGAAGAAAGGCTCTCCACATAACGCCTTTGCCCTTCGGCATATAAAGTGTCGAAAGCTAAGGAAGATTTTCCCGAGCCCGATAAGCCGGTGATAACGATGAATTTGTTGCGGGGAATTTCTACATCAATGTTTTTGAGGTTATTAACCCTCGCTCCCTTGATGATAATATTCGGTTCTAATGTCATTTAAGAAACAGATAAAAGTGCAAAGGTACGAAAAAATGAATTAAAACATAAATTCCGCTATTTTCAGAAGCCCGTTTTCAACGGCTTTCTTTTCTTTCGATAACTGCACGCAAACCACTTGACGCTGTTCTTCCTTGCTTGAATACGAAGTGTAGATTTCAACCATAACTGTCGAAGGTCCCTCCCTTTTCACTTGCGAATCGCCAAAATAATTCACAAATACTTCGTATTTTCCCGGAAGCGCTTTTTTTAACATAAATTGTTCTGGACCATATCCTTGTGTATTATCCCTGCTGATTCTACCTCCAATCGCTGTTGCTTTGTTACCATAAAAACAAACTTCACCCCGCGGGTCTTTTACATGCAAATCAATATCAGTACTGTTCATATTCCAATTGATAGCTACGCGAATGTCCACCGGCATCGCTTTGATTATGTTTTTATCAATAGCCGAACTATTCAGTGATGAATTTTGAGCGATTAAATGATTGATTTCTGTTACCACGACTTCTTCTATTCCTGAGCTTCGGACATTAATATTTGTTGCATACGACCGGGTTAAAACCGAATATAAGCTATCGAGTGCAGCCTGATAATTTCCGTTATCAGCTAAGGCTAAAGCGTAATCGCGATAACTTTGCGGTTCAAAAGGCCGCCATTGAATCACTTTTTGGCAAATACAGGCTTCAAGCGGATAAGCTTTGTATTCTTTCAAACGATAACCTAATAAACGGAAAAGCGAAGCGTTTTCCAGATCAATGTCGGCAATACAAGTCAGTATCCGAAGCGCTTTTTCACTGTCATTCAAACGATAGAACCAGTCAGCCATATCAAAGTAGAAGTCCGGCGTTCCGATATAATCAGGGCGAAGTTTCAAGTAAAGTGCGTAGTCGGCTTCCGCTTTTCCGGTCAAATTTTTAAGATAATCTTTATCTTGTTTGATTGGAGTTATTTGAATTTGAGGTTTTGAATTTTTTGCAGCGCCGGTCAAGATGGCTTTCCTTTCTTCAACAACTACTTTATGTTCTTGCAAATCGGCAATATCAACTCTGCCGGTCTCTGTTCCGCGAACTTCTGCAACTGAAATGTCTGCTTGAGTTTCAGTCAATTCCTGTTGGGTTACTATCATTTCTTCATCTCTGACGTTTCTATCTCTTGCAACTACCGGAGCTGTAAATGCTACAGTTGATTTATTATCCGGTTTTGGATACTTATTTTTAGGCGCATTAAAATTGGTATTCCACCATTGTTGTAATCCGTTAGCTGCATCAATCGCTGCATTTAGAAAATCCTTTTGCCTGCGAATCTGTTCTTCATCCTGTCCTTTTTTCCACCGGAAATAGTCGGCTTGCAGTTCGGCAGGAGGAACAATATTATAGGTAATATAATCCTGAAGCGTTTCCAATACAATCAGCGAAGTGTTGCGTGTAACGATTCCAAATTGCTGACCCAGTTCGGTCAATTCCTGTTTGTTTTTTTCATAGCGCATATCTAATTCATTGATTTTCTTCTGCGCCCAAATACGATACACATTTCCTTGATTGGTAGCATTTTTTGCATTCAAATTCACCTGAATCCGTTTTTCCGGACGGTTACCGTAACCAAAAAGCAAGGTAAGCATTGTTTGCTCGGTTTCCATTATTCCTGTAATGGAAAAATTTCCGTTTACCGGCGTTGAGATGGAAGGATACGTTTCCCTGACATCGTGGTTAGATTCTATACCCATAAAATGAAGCGTTTCGTAAGTCAGTTCCCTTTCTAAAGCAGACTTGGAAAGGCTATTCAAATTGATGAATTTCCCGTTGGTTTGCGCCGCAATCCATTTCATCGAACTGTAATCGGCTTTGGGAGATGAAACAATACAATGTACCGGATGCTTTAAAAAGTCGGGGCATGAAGCGATGAAGTCCGCATCGCTCAAAGTAGAAAGTCCGTCGGAGAAAAACAGAAATTCGTCGGACGAAATATTCTCCAACCGGATAGCGCTGAAATCGGTGCCTCCGTCGTAAACAACCGACTCAAGGGCTTGGCGCAAAGCTGACCAATTGCCGTTTTTGATAGAAAATGTTTCTCCTTTGGCAAACCGGTTATTAAATATATAAAGTGAAATTTCCAAGTCTTTCTTATCACGGATGATATTATCCAACAAATCCAATTCTTTTGCTAAATCGCGTTGCTGACCGCTTAAAGAAGCATCCCAGATAATTCCTATCCGGTCGCCCCACTGTTTTTTACGAGTTTCCGCTTTGGGCAGACAGGAAGCCGTGAAATAATAACTTCCCGATGCCGATTGCATCAATACCTGTGGAATATCGACCGGAGCGGGCATGGAAAACACAAGCGAACGTCCGGTTTGATAGTTTTTCCGCGCAAAACTTGCCACTAAATTTTCACCTTGACTGTCAAACTGCAGCTCGTCCGATAAATTTTCCTGTATCCGTGGTTTTACCTGCGATTTCCAAACAGTTGCTTTCACCGAAAAAATTTCAATTGAGTCTTTGTAATCCATCGGTAAACGGTAATAATACGCATTTTTTTCGACAGGCAATTCTTCTTCATAACCAATCGAAACGGTTCGGGTTCCATTCGGGGGAATCGGATAAATGCGAGTGCGGAAATTGTTTCCTTCTACCTTTTCAAGGATTCCGGGGTCTACGCGCCGCTGTTTGATTTCTTCAAAAACCTGTGTTGCCTTGGCTTTTTCAACCGGAACGGCATCCCGCATTTTTCCGTTAATATCCAAAGCATAAGAACTGACTGTCACTCCTTCGGGTAATGGGAAAAGCAATTCGCCTTCAAGCATTCGACCGGTTCGGTTTTTAAACGACATGGTAAACTTGGTTGAAGCGATATTTCCGCTTATTTCAACCTGAATATCCAACGATTGCAAATACACATCCCGACTGCTGTCCTGTCCATTGATTTTTAATACAGGCAATTGAGCCTTCGGTAGAGCGGCTGTGGAAGCAACCGCTTTCTCAGGTTTTTGATTACTTACTGCCGAAGAACACATTGAAAGCGCAAAAAGAATAATCAGTCCAATTACTGCGCTCGCTAAAAGATTAGTAAAGAAATTAGCCGAATTTTTCATAACTTTGTTTTTTTAATGTTCTTCATTAGAGATGGTAAAAATACATATAATTCCATAAAGCAGCACAGTTTATTTTCGTTAATTGTTTATAAATTTTGTTGAATTCATAATTCATAATTCATAACTTATAACTAATTTTGCCCCTGATTTATTAATAAATATTCAATGACAACAAATAAAAAAGCATTATTGATTATCCTCGATGGCTGGGGATTCGGCGACAAAACAAAAAGAGATGTAATATACAGTACTCCAACTCCTTATTGGAATTATCTTTTAAAAACTTATCCCTATTCGCAGTTGCAGGCTTCGGGCGAAGCGGTAGGTTTGCCCGACGGACAAATGGGAAATTCCGAAGTAGGACATTTGAATATCGGCGCAGGGCGAGTGGTTTATCAGGATTTGGTAAAAATAAATATCGCTTGCCGCAACAATTCTATTCTCGAAAATCCGGAAATAAAAAATGCGTATTCGTATGCCAAAGCGAATGATAAGAAAATTCATATCTTGGGCTTGGTTTCCAATGGCGGAGTTCACAGTTCGATGGAGCATTTATTCAAACTGACGGATATAAGTAAAATCTATGGCGTTAATAAAACCTTTGTACACTGCTTTATGGACGGACGGGATACCGACCCCAAAAGCGGCGCAGGATTTATTCAAGAATTGGAAGATCACCTGAAACAATCGACCGGACAAATCGCCTCAGTAGTTGGCAGATACTATGCTATGGACAGAGATAAACGCTGGGAAAGAGTGAAAGAAGCCTACGATTTATTGGTCAAAGGAATCGGAACGCCTGCGGAAAATCCTGTTGCCGCCGTAGAAGAATCCTATCAAAGCGGAGTTACCGATGAGTTTATCAAGCCGATTGTTTGTACGAAAGCCGGCAAACCGCTTGCGCTGATAGAAGAAGGCGATGTAGTGATTTTCTTCAATTTCCGCAACGACCGCGCAAAGGAACTGACCATTGTTTTGACGCAAAAAGATATGCCGGAAGCAGGAATGCAAACTATTCCCAATTTGCAGTATTATACAATGACGCCTTACGACCCGACATTCCAAAACGTACATATATTATTTGATAAAGATAATGTAGATAATACTTTAGGCGAATATTTATCTTCTTTAAGTTTACATCAGTTACATATTGCCGAAACAGAAAAATATGCTCACGTTACTTTCTTTTTCAATGGCGGTCGCGAAGCTCCCTACGAGGGGGAAGAACGGATTTTAGTTGCTTCTCCGAAAGTGGCTACTTACGATTTAAAACCTGAAATGTCGGCTTACGAAGTAAAGGATAAATTAGTGGAAGCTATCAATACCCAACGATTTGATTTTATTGTAGTTAATTATGCCAACGGCGATATGGTCGGTCATACAGGCGTGTATGAAGCCATCGAAAAAGCGGTCGTTGCGGTTGACGCTTGCTTGAAAGATACGGTTGAAGCGGCAAAAGCCAATGGTTACGAGGCGATTATTATTGCCGATCACGGAAATGCCGATTATGCCTTGAATGACGACGAAAGTCCGAATACGGCGCATTCCATGAATCCGGTTCCCTTTATTTATGTATCCGGAAATACGAATGCTAAGGTTGAAAACGGCAAATTAGCCGATGTAGCTCCGAGTCTTCTGCATATTTTAGGTTTGAAGCAGCCCGAAGAAATGACCGGACACAGTTTGATTAAGTAAATTATTTAGGGATTGTCCCTCCGATCAACCGTTGATCCTCGCATTTCATCACATTTGCCGGAAAATTTCGCACCCAGCGGTAATTATGGGTAGTCATAATAACCGCTTTTCCGTTTTTGCTGATATCGTGCAAGAGCTGAACGATCTGTCCTCCGGTTTCCGGATCAAGGTTTCCCGTAGGTTCATCCGCTAAAATCAATTCGGGCGAATTGAGCAAGGCGCGGGCAATAACGATGCGCTGTTGTTCGCCTCCCGATAATTCATGTGGAAACTTATTATCTTTGTGTTTCATACCCACTTGTTCCAGAACTTCTTCCACGCGAAGATCCATTTCTATTTTTTCTTTCCACCCGGTTGCTTTCAAGACGAACAGCAGGTTTTCCCGGACTGAACGGTCGGTCAATAATCGAAAATCTTGAAAAACAATTCCTATTTTCCTTCGCAGAAAAGGAATTTGTTTTTGCTTAACGGTGAGTAGATTATAGTCGAAAACCGAAGCTGTTCCTTCACGGATGTAAATTTCATGGTAAATGGTTTTCAACAGTGCGCTTTTTCCCGAGCCTACTTTGCCGATAATATAAAGAAATTCACCTTTATCCAACAAGAAATTGACATCTTTCAAAATGATGTTTTCATCTTTTTGAATTACTGCATTTTTATATTCGATCAGAGCCATGTTTTTTTAGTGACGAGTGACGAGTAATGAGTGACAAGTTACGGTTTATGCCTTTTTTGCAGTTCATTAACCAAATTTTCTATTCGGTAGCCTTTATAAGTTAAAAGAACGATCAAGTGATAAAGCAAATCGGAAGCTTCATACAGCAATCGTTCATCATCTCCTTTCATCGCTTCGATGACGGTTTCGACGGCTTCCTCTCCTACTTTTTGCGCCATTCGCCCGATGCCTTGATTAAAGAGAGATGTGGTATAGGAATTTTCGGGCATTTCCAGTCGGCGGCGAGCGATGAAATCCTGTAAATACTTCAAAAACCAAAGACCTTCTTCGTTTTTTTCATCAAAACAAGTATCGCTGCCCGTGTGGCAAACAGGACCGCAAGGATGAACTTTGATCAATAAAGTATCGTGATCGCAATCGTCGGTAATGGAAACAACATTTAAAAAGTTGCCGCTTTCTTCTCCTTTTGTCCAAAGGCGGTTTTTAGTCCGGCTGAAAAAAGTTACTTTTCCCGTTGCTTTCGTTTTTGCTAATGCTTCTTCATTCATAAAACCCAGCATCAACACTTTATTTGTCAGTTCGTCCTGAATAACGGCAGGAATTAATCCGCCTGCTTTCGTGAAATCAAGTTCCATACTTTGTTACTTGTTATCTGACAACTATTCCTTCACCTTTTAAATACAGCTTCAATTCGGGAATGAAGATATCGCCAAAGTGAAAAACTCCGGCGGCTAATGCTGCATCTGCTTTTCCTTTAATGAATACATCGCGAAAATCTTCCTTTTTCCCTGCGCCGCCCGAAGCAATTATCGGGATACTCAATGATTCCGATAAAGTTCGGAGTGCATCGTTCGGATAACCGTTTTTTACTCCGTCGTGTTTTATACTCGTAAAAAGAATTTCTCCGGCGCCTCGACTTTCAGCTTCTTTCGCCCAGGAAAACAGTTCTTTATCCGTAGGGATTCTGCCTCCGTTTAAAAAACAAATCCATTTGTTTTCAATTAAATCGGCATCGATCGCTATTACGCATACCTGTGAACCGAAATTACCGGCAATTTCCTCTATCAACTCCGGATTGCGAATGGCAGCCGAATTGACGGATACTTTGTCAGCTCCGGCATTTAACAGGGTATCAACGTCTTTCAATTCGTTAA
>Ga0209629_10004198_pt1 | contig 10598 bp, 5 predicted proteins | sample TergutCu122P5_FD_187286 | JGI IMG/M metagenome (GOLD analysis project Ga0209629, IMG submission 187286) | Cubitermes ugandensis P5 segment gut microbial communities from Kakamega Forest, Kenya - Cu122 P5 (SPAdes) (version 2) | ecosystem: Host-associated > Arthropoda: Insects > Digestive system >... | reverse complement strand
AGACTGTTTCAGCGTTGCCAAACGTAGGTCCATATATATACGACGTTAGCATTTCTGGCTTTACTAGAAGCTCCATATATATACGACATTAGTAGCCTAAGGGTTAAACGTACTCCTTCTCCACACACTGTGTTTTGCGTCTTCCCGTTAATCTGTTCAGCACACCTCTTCTGTTGTCCTCAAAACCCCGTATCTCTCCTCTTACCCTTGTGTGAGGGACCAAGTTACTTAACGGAAATAATTGAACTGACGTATATTTGAACAATTATATTGACTGATTTACGTGTAAAACATGCGTTAAATATTTTAATTATATTCATAGTCTTGTACTCCTAATGCATGAAGGAACACTTGATATTTTAAACCACTTCCGTTCGAACCAAGATTTTGTCTTATTTTCTAATTTAAGTTACTGGCACTTAGTTCAATTTTATATTGTTGAACGCGTGAGTGAAATTCAGTGTATATTTTAATATTAGCTTCCTTAAGTATTGAAATCAATTCTTGATAACAAAGCACAATTTATTTTGCCATAGAAATACTGCTTCTGTGTGTGAATGCTGACATGTATATTTTGTTATCAATGCGATACGAGATTATAGAAAGGACTTCGCTGTCCATATAAATATAATGCATCGAGACGTTGCGTGAAGTCTTGGTGTCTTCTGCTGAACATTTTTGTAAATTTGGCTGTGGTATTTGCATAACAAAATGTCTAAACCAGGAAACAGGTAAAATCCGCAGCGAAAAATTGTGGATTTTCTATGTATTTCGCGCTAAGCGTCAACAAATCGCCCCACTTCCGGTTTTTACTGTAAGGGTTGATGAGTTGTGATGAAATGCGCATTGACCTACTCATCTGTCGGAAAGCCAGGGCTGAAACCTTCCCAACGTCTGCAGTACGTGCTTGACAGTGTCTGCTTACAGTATAAAAGCCTGCCAAAGGAAAATTTTTAAAGCTGGAATTGTGGTAAAAAATCATTGGCGTGTTGGAGACAAACACGAGGCTGATAGTGTATTACTGATTGGTGCTTTCAGAGCAAATTAAAGTTTAGCAGATTAGTGACAGACCCATACATACTTATTTCATTTATACATAAAATGTTTCACACTTTTCCTTACTGATTTTGCACTTTACACCTCCTGTTACGTCACAAGGAGTAATGATCAACGTACGGTGATAAAGTATAATATTAATAAAAATAACGAAATTATGTACTTCCTGTTAGACCTGTGGCAAAGAAACATAGGCAAGTGGCCATGACTCCTCATCTAACATTTCACTATTGTCTAGAAAATACATCGCATTTCAGTATGAAAGTACGTAAGAAACTGTTAATACAGACAGTGGCAAAATTTGTTTAGGGGCGAAGTGATGTAAGTGTTTGGATAATTTACATTTCTTAAACCGAAAAAAAGTCTTAATGTGGGGGTGTAGGTAATAGAACCTTCAATGTCGGTACGAAAATCTTATGACAAATTAGGGTTTCACCTATTCAAATACGTTCATATGCATTTGTATCAAAATATTGTGCTTTGTTTCTGTGGTTTATGTAAAGCAAAATCTGCATTCAGCTTTCTTATACTTAAGTTAGGATCTACTAATTTGTTCCGGGGAAGGCAAAGATAAAAGTTAATAAAAATGAAACATGACTATCAGATGAAGTGTCGAAATCTGACACAGTTCTTTTCTTCTTAGAACTACTACGTTTATTGAACTATTAAACGTCGAACCCCTTTCCTTGTTACCAAACAACATCGTTACATCTGTTACACTCACGTATAGCCTGCATTCCATTCGAAATTGTCGATGAGGCTCCAAACGGTGTAGCCAATCACTTTGCATTTGTCGATGTGTATAGCCTTCAGGATCTCCGTCATATAGGTCTGAAAAAAATATTTATTTCAATTTGATATTTAGCAGTTTCAAAAATCCACACATAAAAAGATTTAAATTGCAAAAAATACATTATATATTTTCACATCAACAGCATTAGTTGGTAAGTACAGAAGGACGAATTACTTATTGAGTACATTAAAACCAGAATATTATTAGTGTTCTTGTATCTGTCTTGGGGTTCTCCTTCTGAATAGAGTAAAAGCAGAAATTTCCAATTTTAATGGAAATACTGGGTCGACGAAATTTCCATTACCTTCACCGCTCCCTCCATCCTGCCACTTAATTTATCTTCTTCGTTGACACTAACAGACGTTATGACGAAAAGAATGAGTATGTGACGCGAAACAGTTTGGAGGCTTGGTATCGGCCATGTACCTCACCCAAAGTTTGGTTTCGTAGTGTTGAATGAAGAAGATATGGGGCAAAATGGCCAATAGATTTGGCTGATGTTATACCCGAAATTTTAAAAATGCAAGGATATGTTATGTTTTATATAAAGCCGTCTAAATTAATAAATTTCGGTACATGTGAGTGTGGAAAAGACGTGCATCGTGTTTTTAATAATAGATTTCGAAGATGCGTATATTTATGTGTCTCTTAGATATTTATTTAGTTGTATGAACTTGTGGCCACCATCTTGAACCAGTGATGCTTCAATAACCTATTGTGCACCTTTCGAGATTTCCACGAATATTAAGAAGTGCACTGCGGTCTTCCGGAATAAGATACAGTGTATTGTGTACTGAAGATCGAGGAAACGGGATACTCCGAAAGTTAGTAACCCCGTACCAGACTACACGGTGTCTTAGCCCAACAGTCCAAATTCAAAACACTCTCTGTCCACCCGGAAGGACTTTTGCGTTTTAAAAGTTTGTTTAATTCTGTTGGTACAATTACCTACGCGATAAAAATTCTTGTTTGTCTTCAGAAGATGGAGGGTTTGACTTCCGGTCGGGAAGTAGCAAATCGTTAGGTAGGTGTCGTGCGAATTATCTCATTATCTCCACTCTTAGACAGGGGTGTTTATTTGAATAATGCCACATTAATGTTTGTTCTTTCCCCCTCAAAACACGTACAACATATTTCGAGTTCGAGCTGTGTAGTCGCTGAAGAAAATAAATATCAGGGACATTTCGTTCATAAGGGCTGCAGCATTCCCAGAAATTTTGAATATAATTTAAACTGAATATCTGAATAAACCACTTCGTAAGAAGATAAGTGTATTGTTTCAAGTAATATTAATTAAATCATTTTAAATTCAGATTTGCGCGACGTTCTGTAAACCGTCGCGGAAAACAGAAAAACGAGTGGCCGTTGCCCTACCCAGACGTTGCGAAGTGGATTTGCGGTGCTAGGGTAAGTGGTGAGAGAGACAGCGAGCAAGATCGCGGCCGGGCTGCAGGCAATTCAGCCCAGAAACTGTTTCAAGATAGACTACTGTTTACCTTTTCCTAACTTATCAAATACGGGCATTTTGATTAGAAATTTTACATAGCAGCTATCAAAGCATATTTGTGAATGTTTGAATTTTAGTAGTTGCAGTTTTGAAATAAGCATAAACAAAAACAGTGTGAAGTATTTACAGTCCATTCGAAAGTCCCACACATACATACACAAACATTTTCACAATCCTTCCGATTTGTTTTCTGTAACCACGTATATTTAGTAAGTACGAGTATATTTTCAATATGATTTCTAAAATAATTTTGGTTGGCAAGGAATCTCAGTTTTGAGTTCCCGATCCTCACGAAGAACACAAAATGTGCGTACGTTTTTATAGTTTCACATATTTAAACACATATATATGTAAAGTGTGTATTATTGGTCACCATAATAAATTAACATATATACAAAATACTTACAGCCAGGTAACCAATTCTTACTGTATCGTTTAACTCTCCTTTATCAGCGAACCCATTTTCTGTTATAAAAATTTCCCATTGTTTTCCATATTGATCCTTGATCCATTTGATAGTATTTCGTATTCCTTTCGGGGTTATCTAGGATAAAGCACATCTCTATTATTATACGATATACATTGAAGCATTAAAATTACACAAGTGTATTTTTAGTACGAAATTACTGTCTAATTTATTCTGTAATTTTTCTCCAATTGTAGTGCAAATTTTAGTGCCCCCTTTAGCTATTGAAACGATGACTCAAACTCAGTGCGTCAATGTACTGAAATATTGAGTGGGGAGATGTTGCTCCATCTCCAACTTTACGGGATGAAATCACAATCCCCTGAGTTTGTAACCCTTTAATTAAAAATTACTTTACTCATTTGTGTTCTGATGCAGGCACGCATTAAATTCATTTACTTTCAGTGTATTTTATTTGGATTTTTTAAATAATTAAGTAGTTAATCTTTAGTTCTAGCCTAATTTCTTAATCAGAAAAGGAATTCATCCCAAGTTTTGCGTGTAGACTGCCCTTACACTTAATTCTTAAAAACCAAAAGTACTTGTTATTGTGCCATTTTTATTCTATAATCTGCTTGTGACAAAACATTTCAAATACTTTTTATTACGTCCTGAATCACTTCTCTCCACAAAGGTACTGGCCTACCCAGAATTAATTTGGAAACAAGTACCTTCCCCTTTATGAAAATTCAGTTATTATTATATTCGAAAGTCATAATTACAAATAACCGTATAAGTTTTAGTTAATTAATTCCTTTTGAAATATATATATTTTTTTTAATTTCAACTCCATTATTTTTATTTCTGGAAATAGAAAAACAAGTTGAACCGTGGCGACAGTACCAAAAAGTGCAGTTTTAACCTACATGAAGGGTCTACCGCACTGCTTAGTAATTTTCAGCCATTCAGTTGATAATAAATATTAAACGTACTACCTGCCTTATCATTAAACGTCTGTGAATTTTTCGCACAGAGTTTCTTAATGGGCTTTCACGCGACTCTCAACATAAATAAACGTTATTTCTCTAAACATCAGATTTTGTAAAGGAAACTCTGGCTTTGTGTGAGATTGGATCTTCTGAAATCCTTGTTATATGGTATCGTGCCTCGTTGTCATTCTACAGTATTTAGTGGCGTTCTTCAAATTCGAAATGCGGGATTGCGCACAGTAGGCTTTAGATCATAATTCTTACCGCTTCCCACGTCGACGTTAGAGATACAGGCCACTCTTCGCTTTCATATTTTATTATGCCATTATCTCTGCTGTACGAAGGATCAGGCCCTGTTTCTCCCAGAGTGACTAGGTACGAACCGTACTGGTTCAAGGCGAAATAATCGGCACTTCCTACAACATAATCATGTGATGTTACTTTGATATTGACGACAAAAAACACATTAGTATGAATCTGGACGGTACTGTCGTTTATTGTTACTGTCAATGAATATGGGTCGGTTTACTGGGGCGTCTGTTAGTCTGCTTCGGGAGCCTCTCTTTTAAATTATGGAAGTACTTCACTTCTGTAAATAGCCATCTCTCCGAACGTGCAAGTCGAGCACTGAAGACCGCCAGTAACGTACCAAAGAAAGCCACTGGACATGACGTAGACACTTTCAGCCACCTCGCGTCATTACAGCCAGTTTTATCCCCTTTACATCCTCCGAGTTTCATCCACCCCTCATCATCATATTCACTTTCATCCAGCATTCCCTTTCACACACAGTTTCAGTCTCCTGTCAACGTTATATCTGTGGCCCTAGACATGTCCTCGTTGTCATCCTCTTCTTTCTTTCTCGGTCTTTTTCTGCCCCTTATTTGGAAGATTTCAAATTAAAATTTTCTTTGCATTTATTACCGGGATTACCCTCGCTACATTCACAGTCAGTTGCAACACTCATGATAAAGTGCCGTAAAGTGTGTCTGGAGTAAACCACGAATTTTTTCATTGTGTGAGACTAAACACTAGCCTTTCTTTTCTCAAAGTGAAACACCTTGACTTACATTTATAGAAATCACGTATTCTCCTAGAGTTAGGATTCGAAATTTTTCACCTGACGTCCTCAGTTTCTAAGCTCATGCAGCGCCGGTGGTATATGAATAAAAGAGGACTATGGAGTGACGTCGGACTTATAAACATGTGCAAACGAATTCTTCACTCATGCACATTAGCTGAATTGCAGTTAAATTTTGTCGAGTATAAATTTACGTTACTGATATAATATTAAAAATAAAGGTTTTCGCAAATAAAATTCGTGTAATATGAAAGTAGGCTTCTGAAAGATGTACGAGTACAAATTAAAACCAGTAAAATGTACAATTTGTAAGTAGTCACCCCTTATTATTTTAATCAACTTGCTACATGTTCCGTACCAGCTACGTCGTAATCGAGGAGCTTCCGGTAGTGCATTGGGATGTCTACAGAGGCATAACTGTTCTTGTATCGGTAAAACGGTTATACATTTCAAAGTATAGTAACTTGTTATTCGGTCTAACAGGCTAACTTTGTAATAATTATACTGTTAATATTCTTATGGGTGAAATACTGCTCTTTCTTATACGTGTTTCTTTATTTTACCTGCACACGTAAGAAAATACGTGAGCTTGGTTCCATAAAAAAATAACACCATTATGTGTTACATGTGAAGATCTAGAGAAATAATGTTGTGTTAAATTTCTAAAGGTTATGTTCTTCAATATATATACAAATATGCACCGAGAAACGAGGACATCTGGGCTATCATATCAATATACGGATTTCCATATGAAATTTACCCTCACTTTAAAATTGATAATTATCCGTAGGAACGTGCTGGACACAATGCAGACACCAACTGGAAATGCGAAGGTTTACTGTGTTTTAATAATTGCAAATTTTTATCTATTCGGACACAACAGTGTTTTTTCTGGGACTGTACATGTAAAATATAATTGTATTAAAATTTTGATGTTAAAGTTTGTGTATTTTATCACTTGCGAACCAAAAGGCCCAAAGAGTCATTTTATAAAACACAATAGTTTATCCGTAAGATTATTGGCAGTGAATTATTGAAAAGTTAACCGATATGTGATATACATTAAATTACGTCACAGGTTATTTTTAAGAGTTAAATGTTTAACTGATTATTGATATATTGACCGTTAGCTTTCTGTACACTTCTCACTTTTTGCCGTAACTCGTTTAAGTGGCTCATCTGGCCCGAAATATGTAGAAATGTACGTATTTTATTAATAGCCAATTTGTGTACCTGTTAGCTTCCCAGGAACGGCTCTGCTGTGTGGAGTTTATTATCATTTTTATAGCTCAATAAGTAAACACACACAGTACTGCTCAGTGCTACAATATAAAATAGGCTTATATAATTTGTAACAATAATTCCGTTTTCGTTTATGGACCTAACTTTGGTTTAAGGAGAATCACAGAAAATGAATGATGTGTTGGTGGTGGTGGCGGTGGTAGTAATAGTAGTAGTAGTGGTAGTATTAGTAGTAGTAGTAGTAGTAGTAGTATTAGTAGTATCAGTAGAAGTAGTATTTGAAGTAGAATTAGAAGTAGTAGTTGTAGTAGTAGAAGTAATAATAGTGGTAGTAGTAGTGATAGTAATAGTTGTATTAGTAAATAGTACTAGAAATAATAGCACCAGTATTAGTAGTAATAGTAGTTGTAATGGTAAATATTAGTAGTAATATTAGCAGAAGTAGTATATGTAGTAGTAAGAGGAAAGGAATGAGGAGGAGGTTATTCGCGTCAGTGTTCCATTCACTAGGAATGTGCAAATATTTTTACACATATATTCTTTGTATATCGCTGGCACATTTTAAGTTTTGACAGTGTAATGAATCTAGCGAGTGGTAACAAAAAATGGCGCAATATTTGACTTTTTCACTGCGACGTAGATCAGTATAGCCTTTCTTCTCTTGGGGCTGCGCCGTTTGGACCGCTTGACCCTGAAGTTGATGGCACTACAATCTTTCGAAACGTCGGTGGCATTTTACCCCAAGACAAAATGTTGAATCATAGAAACCTTGAACAGTCAACTTAAAAATAATGTATAGAATGCCTTCAGGAGATGCGAAACTGAAACAAATAATTACTGCATTTACAAAGTCCTGGTCCTTTTCAAGTGCTGGGTTAAACATAAGGTGAAGTACAGTACAGTAAACAAAAGATTGCTCTCTTCTGGTGTGCCGTTTTGTGTGATAGAATTTACCGACCGTTTCGAGGATCCTGCTACATTCTTCATCAAAATTCTGCTGTCTACTAATACATGACGCCTTGAAGTGTGTTTGGATTTACATGAAGAGGACTTTTCTGCCTCCTGAATCAGGGTGCAATCTGCCTCCAGAAGGCATCGCCCCAGAAAACATTAAAGTCTACAGTGATCGTCTTCAGAAACTCAAATCTATGTCAATCAAGTGACTTCACCTTTTATATACTGAATCTCTTCGGGGGTGAAAGAAGGTAGACGAGATTGACTGAATCCCGCAGCAAGGCTGAGGTTGGCTATCCTGTCCTTCATCACCTGAGGATAATCACCATCCTTGCTAAATATTGGGTGGGCGAACCAGCCAAGCTGAAACATAAATTTTTTTCTCAGAGTTCACAATATTGTTAAGATTGTGACAGCTGTAAACTCCTCGCCCCTAGCACGATTCTTCGTAAAATATATTTCAGTGGAAAAATAAAATGTATTATTTTCTGTTCAATATTAATTGTTGTAACTACGTACACGTTAGATTGATCTGCTATATGAATCATTTAATAAATCCAAAAGTGGATATTACATTTACTAATAACAGGGCGTTTCACAATTTCATTCACTCTTAAAAGTTAGTTTAATGCAGGAAGCAAACATTGAATCAATCTTACTTTTTTAAATTAGAGTTCTAACGTACATCGAACAGTATTTCAATCTTTTACAGCGTTGGCTTTGTATGATGGTAAGTACTATCTGTAGTACAACTACAAACTACATCTTTTTTAAACACTAAACTTTACGTAGTGTCCTAGCAAACAAACATCTCTTGTAGCGCGAGATCCTTAAGCGATTTCTGTATGTAATTTCAATACATGAACTGAATATTTCCACTAATGTTTTCGATAAATCACGGTGGCTGTAAAGAGTGGCTTACTTTATTATCAATCACGGAAGATTTCTTGTAAATATTCATCTCAAATTTCTGTTTTTCTACTACGGTTTCAATGAACGAGGGATGTATAAAAAGTTTAGTTTAAAAGTTTCAAATGGGAATAAATTCGGACGATCTAGGCGCATGTGGAAAATTAGTAACAAAGTGGATGTCAAGGGACATAATTTATAAAAGGACGTACAGGATTTAAGACACAGCATACGGCCTAATTACAGACTTCTATGAACATTCCTAGGGAAATACATTAGGGAAATTTGTTGAGCACATGAAGGACTTTCTGAAAGAATCTTTCGCCGTGGAGTTAACTACGAAGAGAAGAAGGCCAAGTTATTCGGGAATGCAACGCCTTGTGTGGGTGCGTGGTTACTGTCATGGGGGAGGGCGGACATCTGTCCACGAAACACGCCTTAAAAGACCGAAATTTTGACACTGACTGTCGACAGAACCTCGAAACTTAGAAAAGACTAATCTTGATTATTTCTAAACGAAATAAAGGCGATAGTATTCTTAATTGTGGAAATCTTGTTTACACTTCACTGGTTGTAACTTACGTTAAATTGTGTACCCAGTTCTTTGGCTTGCTGGTCATTGAACGAGTTTTTGTCCAGTGGCCCATACCATTGTGTTGGTAGATTGAGAGATATTTTTCCTGAAATATGACAACTGAAATCAACTCACGTTAATAAATTTTATCGACCTTGCCCCTACTCTCTGCAAACGTATATACAATGGCATTTCTTTAATAACTTTCATAATAGGGTAATATCTGGCTATTGAAACTAATATAATCCGTATAGAATAGTGGAATAACAAAGATCAGGATTGTAATATGAAGTGTCCGATTTAAACTCAACACGTTACTTTTATTCGAGTTTGTGTTGTTCCTGATTTAGCAGTTGAAATTCAGAGCAATGTAGCCTATCTGGCTGTGATCATTCCAGTCGCATTCTTTTCTGTTTGTCCTTTATCAGTCTCCTACCGTACCTTTCGATACCTTCCGCGGCGGAAACAGCGTACATAAATGTGCTAAACATCTTTCGGTGAAACGGAAAATGTTTTATGGTTTCGGGTGACAGACGATCGAGATGGTGGATAGTTAGAGATTGTGCATGAGTGGGTAGTTAGAGATTGTGCATGAGTGGGAAGCTGTTGTTAAGTACTGTACTCTAAGTACTGAATAAGTAGCAAATTAGAAGAATTGATGTTACTATTCGAGTACACGGCGTCTGAAACCGAAACATCAAGAAATCAGTGTGGTTGCAAGAGAAATAGACACTGATAGGAATTATGAGTGTGAATTATTAATATTCCGAGAGATGACTCTTGAAGAACTTGTTTGCATCATCTCCTCTGTAGAGTACTAACATATTTTGAAGAGAAAGTTAGTGTAATTCAGTGCAGTTCAATTTATTAACTTGCAGGCTTTATAGCAAAAGTGCCAATTATAAAGCCAACAACAAGACACAAATAAAACACAGATATATGAAGGGCGGGCAAATATTAATTATAATTTGTTCGTAGTTCAAAAATGCAGCGCGGTCCGTTGAAAATAGTAATATGTGGAAGGTGGCAGCACTGTTCCAAGGTCATTCGCCGACTGGTGTTTGCTACTGCGCAGTTTTGTCAGTTG
>Ga0209629_10004197_pt1 | contig 10600 bp, 6 predicted proteins | sample TergutCu122P5_FD_187286 | JGI IMG/M metagenome (GOLD analysis project Ga0209629, IMG submission 187286) | Cubitermes ugandensis P5 segment gut microbial communities from Kakamega Forest, Kenya - Cu122 P5 (SPAdes) (version 2) | ecosystem: Host-associated > Arthropoda: Insects > Digestive system >... | reverse complement strand
CCACAAAAAAATTATAAATAAGCACTTCAGGGACCAACCCAACATCACAGCACAACAGGGGTATGTATTGAAGTCAATAAAAATTAATTTGCATGAATAAAATACAAATGTACAAAATTGCCATTTTCGCCTGCACTGGATTTAAATGCCCCATGCTGAAGGGTTAAAAAATTAGTGTTCCAGTGGGTTAATACTGACAGGTCAGAACTTAAGTACTTGGAAGGAAAACTTCTATCTTCTGTATTTTCAATAAAATCTCACAATGAACTTCCAGCGAAATACCTCAAAAAAGTCCGGTTGTGGCTCCTCAGATTCTGATGCATGCCTTGTAGCTTGTTGTCTATACAAATCAATCTGCTGCTGGATTGTACTTTGTGATCTTTCTGTAATGACCGAGACAGGGCTGTCATCCCAAGTGTTCCAACCCTGAAGGTCTGATCCCTGAAATAAAAACCATAGCAATATGAAGATTCCTTTTACTACTGTCTCTACAGACACTTTCTCCACTAAATGCTCTTTCACACAATGAATGGTACACATATGTTCAAAAGACAATGCAGCACTTTTTGCAGCTTAAGTCCGTGCTCTATGATGCTACATATAAAACATACGCCTTATTGGTTTCAACACTATAAGAACACATTTACTAATAAAATGTGGGTAATAATAACAATACATAATGCAATTAAATTACTGTCATCCATGATGTGACAATCTGTACTCTGGCACAGACACCCCCGACATTTTACAGGAATCAACTGTCTTCAGAGCAGATATACAATAGTATCAGAGCTAATTCTGATAGTAATACCAAACTGTTTGCAGCTGTATATTGATACATTCCTGACAGAATGTTATATTAGTAATGAATAAAATATAAAAAAATAAAAACACCAATACAACCACAATACACATACCTCAATTTGTCCTGTTACATCCTAAGAAAAGTGTTCTTGGAAGTATACTGCTAAAGCACGGCAAACAAATTAAATGTTGGTTCACTGCTGCCAACATTCACACCCACATCCTACTTTTATATATTATGCCATGCATTCAAAGTTTTATTTGACTTTTATATAAATTTTAAATAATGTACTCATTGTAATCCTTCTTTGTAATTGTATGGTATGTACATTTAACTCATTTAGACTTGTTCTATACCCAGCAGCTTTTCCAAAATATTTGGATTGATCCGAATGTAAATAAATAAACACACACACTGCAAACACAGCGCAAGCAAATTAAATGACAGTTCACTGCTGTCAACATCCACATACAAACACACAAGTAAATACACACACCAAGGACATAACACTGGTTTAAAAAACTGTCACTTATTTGAGCACAGCAAACTAAGGTACTGTGTAAAGTGACTAATAATGTGGTTAACAGTTTTACTTTTCAGATGTGTCCAAATAATAGCAATACTTGATAAGAGAAACACAAACCCAACAAAAATATTGGTTTATAGGCATACACAACCAAGTGAACAGTTTGCCTCAAGACATACTCCACACATAATGCTGGTTAGACACACAGGTACCCCACCCTAACCCCACTATATAAACATAAAGACGGAAGTCTAACCATGATTTACACACATACAAACCCAAATCCTAACCTTGGTCAATAAAATGTATTACTTTTATGGTCTGTTAATCTATGCTGACAACTCTGGTCATGTAATATAGCAAGAACTGAATATGGCACGAAACGATGCAATGTGGAAACAAGGTCAAGCATTATGGTTACATTTCGACGTCCACATTAAAGACTGCTTTTGTTAGAGAAATACCTGTCCATGGTACGATTCATGATCAAAGAATTGTACATGGCTAAGTATTCAACGAAAAATAAATTCTGCCATTGTTATACAATCATGGGCCTCTCTCTTCAACCTTTCTACCAGACTATATGGTGTCACTTCCAGAGTGTTCATATTCAATGCAGTGAGAACCTAAAATCCCACAAAATGTGTTGCCAAACATAAAACCCTTACTTCTATTGAACTGACATTATTGGGCACAACACCCACAGCTGTCAATGGGATTGGATCACCGGATGCTCGTCGCCGACGTCGAAAACAACATAAGGCTCGCTTTACCACTCCAAGCACAAGGAGGAACAGAGCTTTTAATCGGTTCACTATAAAATAAATCGCCATTGCCTGAAAAATGTTCAAATATAGCAGTGAAATCACTCACATAATATAATTCGTAAAACTGGTTACTTAACCTACGATGATCAATTTGCATGTATACGTCAAAAATCCTACCATGTTTACTGCATACTTCAAATCACATTACTCCACACACCTACCGCCAGTCTGTATAATGGACAGGTGGAAACGGCGCCGCAACTCACAATGATATCGCGAACGGGGCCTAACCCGGAAGACAGGCTCCACTTATTTCCCGTCTCATACGGACACGTTTCTGTGTCCACATGCACCAAGCCTTCGCATGACTCTCATTAGTCTAGCAGGAGCAATATTTATGAATGAAATTGGTAATTCAAGCTAATGTACTGGCGTTATGTAAACTGCCTTATCGCTGCCACTTCGCTTTACGAGCCAAGTGGCATTCAGATCATGGATCACAGCACAAGTCATCATCTTGTCAGTGTTGCCACCAGTCTAATCTGTGACCATATGGGAGTGGTAGGCAACGGTTTGAAACGAAACACGAAAAAATATAACAGGATGGCAACGTCTGCCTGTAGAAAAACTCAGGAGAGTAAAAAGAATTCTCTCTTCCGTATCCATTTACATCAAAGTGAATACGGACGTCCCTTGCAGTTCGAATGGGGATTGACTATTAAACACGTTCAATGTTAATAAAATTACTGTATCTACATGCTAGGTTCTAAGGGCGATTTAACAACTTCAGGCCCATCACCTTGCTTCCCAATATGTACACGCTGCTCTCAAAACTCCTACCAACAGGAATTACTAGACAAAAAACAAATTAGATGTTCAGTAACGTTTTTTGAAAGTCGTGCCGTTTATGAGATAATGTGGAGAAATATTGTAGAGCCCCCACAGATGACAGTATGGTGCATGCTCATTCCATGCTGGATGCCTAATGCTACACACACACTCAGAATATGTAATGCTTATTCTTTCTACACTGCAACAATGATTGCACGAATGCACCTCAATGTTACGTTATATGTACATGTCTGTCTTGTTATAGTTGACCATTACTCTTAAAGTAACACTGTTGCATAAATTCACGACTTGCACCACTGCCAGTCACATTACACAATATGCCATAAGTTATGCATTTGCAAGTGTCAGAACGCATTTTAAATCTACAATTTTTATCTTTACTTAGATAAAGTAAAAAAGTATTAGTCAGGAATTTCCTGGAGTGCTCACTGGTGTTATGATTTTGGGGCAAGACTCTTGTTTGTTATGAAAACCCCATTCAGAATACAGTAGTTTATAATTACACTACAGCACCAGTGGGCACAGAGGTCTTCAAAGCCGTTGAAAAGCATATCTTTTGATCAAAGGAACAGACCCTGTCACAGCTGCCTGGACATCCTCTGCATTGTGAAAATGATTCTTTAGTCATGCAAACAGACAAGCTACATGTACTGATGTGTGGAAAATATGGCAGGTGTGGTAGCATAACAGTGCCATGCTTTGCCATTTCTTGTTGAATGTGGATGGAGCAATGTGCCAAGCATCATCATGGAGTAATACCAAGGAATTTACCACAGATCTGGCTGCTTCTCATGGATTGCTTCTTATAGATGAGGAGGTACTGTTCCTTATTCACGGTAGTTCCCTCAGGTATGATATCCTTGTGTACTATACCACAGCTGTAAAAAAAAATACCTCCAGCATTCCCCTTCATTAGAACAGTCTTGGCAACATTTCACTTTCAAGAGGGATGTTCACTTCCATTCAGTCAGCTGATGTTTGGTTTATGAATTGTACAGGCAATACCATGTTTGATGATCACTAATAGTGTTAAGCAAAGTTAGCAAATCTAATGCTTCTGAAGAAGATATTTGTAACTACTAACAGAATATAAGGTTAGCTCAAGGTTTGAACTTCAGCATTGCTACTCTCAACACAGAATATTCTTGGACCCAGGTAACAGACATTTACTTCCATATGACTAAATTTTTTAACCTCCCTTATCACAACAAAATGGCTGTAGGACATGGATACTGGTGACATGCCAGCACAGACAGCCACAAACAAAATGATTGCCGCATATCAAGAAATCCAAAATTTGCTGACTAAATGTATTATTACTGTAACAATAGGTGCCATATGCCTAAAAGAATGTGAACAGTGGCTGTGGTACTGTCCTTCGTTACACCTTCTCTCGAAAATAAAAATTTTCTTGATGTACCCCTCTCATGGTGCAAACACATGGCATCCTGATCCCCTCACAGCCAACTTACAACGCCAAGCACTGCCACTTTTATAAACAATGCATTCAGAATCAACATTATTACTGTGTGAATGGTTACAGTCTGTTACCCTCACAGCTCAACCACTTCAACCTATTACATTCAATGCTGTGATCACTGTGTGTTGCAGCTGCAGAATTTTACAGCACTGGCTTCAGAAAATATATTCAAATTATTTTAATGGTCAGCAAGTCTTCAGGTTTGCAAAGTGCTGTCTGTTCAGACTGTGGCATTCAGAATTTTGACACCACGCAGTTTTGTTCCGTGGGTACTGGTGTTGTGAGAGACCATGCTGCTTCCATCTTCAGAGTTGAAGGATCAGATCCAAGTATGACACTGATGTGATTGGGGTGAGGATGCAAAAGTGGACTCCATCCTCTCTGTCATGGTTCTGATTGGCCACGTTCCTTGCAACAGAGCTTATACAACCAAATCACATCCTCAGCTTTGATCACTCCAGTGTAAAACTTGGACCTAATCATTTAAACCTGAAGATAAAGATGACAGGTTCCTCCAACATGTTGTTATTCACTTGGAGACTACATAGTGTCAATATCCAGAAAACCAGTCAGGATAATGGCATATTTAAATTAGTACATGCAATTCAGTGTGCCAGGGGACTACATATCAGATGGATACTTCATTCTATATCAGGTAAGGACAGACACATTTTCAATATTTTTGTAAAGAGAAATGAAATATAACAGGGAATTTTGAGATTTTCAATGAATTGTTACAAATACTTTGGCCTATGAGAAATAAAAAATAAAATCAATTTCAAGCAACACAGAAATTTCTGGAAAGCATGGGCTTACACAATTACCAACACAGTAAAATTTATGTATGTGTTACTTATACTTTTGATAGAGGGAATAAAAGATGCTTGGAAAGTTTTGAGCAATTGTCAAGGGTCTGACAAAAAAAAAACTTCTGTTAGTCATAATTTAGATAATCAGTTCATAAAACAGAATAACAGTTTTATTTCTGCAATATGGGATGACTATTATTCTGTTGTATATGTACTTTATTTCTAGAATACACTTACTGTTCAAGTTGAGGCATCATACATTACAATTTTCCTTATATGCCTCTGGCATGACAGAACATACTTCTAGAAGATTTAGATACTAAAGTGGGAAGTACATGATCAAGGTAACTGAATTCTCTTTATATTGCTCACATTTTCTTACAAGTTGCACAGAAATATTCAGAATGTAATATTTTACATGTTATTAAATGAATTATATGTGAAACCCATATAAATACATAAAGGTGTTTACAACATATTTAAAGCTTCACAACACACTTATGTAAAGATTCAGAGTAACTTGAGAGATAGGAATAAGTTTCACATTGAAAAGGGTTCAGTCTTATATTCATACCTTTAAATATATGTGTACATGTACAAGATATGCCTGTCTAATACAGGATTATTCAAAATGACTGTCGGGGTTTTAACAACTTGTCATACACAATACACTTGAGATAGGAGTATATGTATTTTTTTATTTAATAGAACAACACTCCAAGTTTATGTGACATACCTTACAGGTGCTCTGTATGTGCACCCTTTGTGATTCTACAAACATCAATATGAAAATCAAGTTTGTTCCAAACTGTTTGTAGCATGTCAGGGGTTCGCCATTCGCCGCCATCTTAGTAAACTGCGCTCCAAACGGAGAAATGCATAACTACTGCACACCGCACATCATAAAAGAAAACTCTGAGAATTTCTTGATCCATCAGTGCAACTATATACTCCTATCTCAAGTGTATTGTGTATGACAAGTTGTTAAAACCCCGACAATCATTTTGAATAACCCTGTATAAAGACAAACTTGATTCTTGTTGTCCCTGTTATCAGTTCAACTGAATTGCCAGAATAGTCTAAGATGTCATACACATACACACAAAGTTAACTACATATGGCTACAGTTCCACATGTCCACTGTAAGCATCATTTGTAGAGTTACAAATGCAGCGCATTCTTCAATTATAACTTCAATATACTTCACCACATCTCAAATTACTCACCTCACTTTCTTATTCCTTGTTTCTGAAATATGAACTTTTTGTTCCTGATTCAAATGCTTTCCTTGTTGTTACTTTAATTATTCAATGTTTGGGTTTTGCATAAGGGCAAAAAATTAAGGTTAATGGGTTGTTAATCAGTTTTAATTTGAAACTTGTGACCTGCACTAAAAATAATACACACCTTAATGCCACATACACTTGCAAAAACTGTGTTTAGGTTTCCATGGAAGGAATGAGGGTACATCAGAGCTTATTTCTATTTTCTGGCAACCCACATGTGAACATATGAAACACTGACACTTGTCTGATGAAGCTATTTCATTGTTAGTGGCAAATGACTTGCACTTTCATTCAGAGATACCTATGCATGAAGCAGTGTCGGACATTGATTCCAGGGGTGCTGATAAGTCCTTAGCCTGATCTACTTCCCGATGTATTTTGTTTGATGGTTAGAATATCTTGTTTGTTGCTAATCTTGTTATATATATAAATAATACTAATATTCCTACCAATTATGATTATGAAAAGGATATACGAAACTCAAAATCTTCTGTCTCTGTAGCTTGTTTCCTTCCTGGTCGGGCTAAGGACTTATCAGCACCCCTGTATAAACCATTTGTGACAGTAGGTTAGTGAACTGTCTGTGTTTAATTACTCTAAGCAAAGGAAAGGGTTAAAATCACTTTCAGGATATATATTGACAGCTCTGCACTAATTATGAGTCAGGATTGAGGAGGCACAGTGCGTCTTAAATATGACACATAGGGCATAAATTATTAATATAACTCTTTCATATCTGCTGCGAATTTATTAACATTTCTTATTATATTGACCATTTTGGCAGTCACTTTTAGCTGGTTATGCCTACTTCTTACCTTTCCAAATCACTGGTCATTAAAATTATGATACATCTTTTCTATAAGAAACTCACCTGCGTACCTTAAAACATGGGTGCATACCTGACAATTCTTGAGTTACACATGACCTTGCATAATACATCATAGCAATTACTTCACACATGAAACTTAGATATTCAAGTTGCTATGAAAATTCATTTGGCAGGAACAAATACATCCATTCCCAGTTAACAATATTGATTTTTATGTTTATTATTTTGGCATCTGGCAGTATTTCCGCGGAAATAAATCTTCATTTAACCTCTCGATGCCAGTGTTGGCACACTGTACGGATCTTTAATTCATCACGTGCTTCTGGCTTCGTTGCACCATGTGGTCATGAACGCATTTAAGGGCACTGTAAATGATACCTCTCCATCCTGGGCAGTAGTTGGCATTTAAACCCCAGCATCATTAAATGGTTAATTTACTTGATGATTTCATTCTGTATCACACTAAGAAATGAGAATGAATTAATGCTGCATTTTCTGTTGAACTCACAACACAACCGAATATTCTGCTTGTGAAACACCCAAACAATGCTGACTTTTATTCACTGTTAATCTCACTTGAACACATACATTTACAGTTTATTGTACCATTTAATACACTATGTTCTTTATACGTGTGTACTTCTCCAAACTGCTGCCAGGGCAGCAGCAATTCACTGCTACAATATATTCACTCTATACACAGATTATTAATTTTGCTTTTTATTGTATGAGTATCCATTCGTGAAGGATAAAGTTAATCTCCCCTAACTCAGTTTATAAGTTACATAATTATTACCTCCATCCTGTCGTTTTTCCCCGATGTTACAGTTCTGATTCCCATCCATTACTACCACCCACCAGGCTTCACTGCTCAGTACGCACCAAAGTTCAAGTTTTCCTGTAAGATGTGCGTGATACCGTCTCAATTGGTTCCAAATTTACAAAAGCATTGTACTGTCCTGTTGCTATACAGTGAGATGTCATAAGTACAGTATGTACATATCTGATTGTAACACAGCTTCAGTTATGGACTATTTCTACACATTCAGCAGGTCACTTCTGGTTGCCATGTAGCCATTCTTCCTTAGGTAGAGACTGGAATAGACATTACACATAAATAGTTACTGCTCTTAAAACTGGAAGGTTATTAAAACATCACAGTTACAAAGAACATCAACACTACACAAGTCAAGTTCTGGATAATGTTAAGCTTGTAAGTTATGCTTGTATTTTCTGAGGATTATGTTATTCATGATCACAAATATGTTTGTGAGCCCCATGCTGAATACAGCAATCCATTTGGCATGAACACCAAACTAGGAGGTGTAAAGCATACTGTCAGTTTCCTGAACAGCAGAATAAGAGTTGTAAAGAAAACTACTAGCTTCCCAAGCACCAGAATAACAGTTGTGAAGCATACTGTCAGTTTCCTGAACAGCAGAATAAGAGTTGTAAAGAAAACTACTAGCTTCCCAAGCACCAGAATAACAGTTGTGAAGCATACTGTCAGTTTCCTGAACAGAAGAATAAGTGTTGTAAAGAAAACTACTAGCTTCCCAAGCACCAGAATAACAGTTGTGAAGCATAGTGTCAGTTTCCTGAACACAAGAATAAGTGTTTTGGAGCATACTGCCAAAATCCTGAACACTCACATAAGTTCTCCAAAACATGCTGTCAGCTGCCTGAACACATTATGTGTATTATATTTTGTTGACCATGCATCTCGTTACAAATTCTTGGAAATAACCAACTTGACGCACTTTTTCACGGATTTATTTATTTCATGTCTCTCCATGTTTCGAGCGTCACAGCGCTCATCATCAGGAGATTGAATTGTATTAATATATCATCTGGTATGATTAGTCTGTGTAAGTGACAGCTTGGTACGCTGGTCAGGAGTTCCCTCCTGACCGGCATACCAAGCAGTCACTTACACAGGCTAATCATACCAGATGATGTATTAATACAATTTGATCTCCTGATGATGAGCGCTGTGATGCTTGAAACATGGAGAGACATGAAATAAATAAATAAATACATGAAAAAGTGTGTCAAGTTGGTTATTTCCAAGCATTCACATTAAGTGTGTTATGATTCACCGTCACCCTCCAGACCAATGCATGAGACTTGATGGACAATGTCACCTTCCTGAACACCACATTTGGGTAATGATGTCCACAGTTGTTAAGAGTTATGATACTGTCAGCTGTCTGAACACCATCAATAAGTGGATAAAATATCTGCCACAAAGGTTTGTCAACATTTTACAACCCAGAAAAAAATTCAATTCTTAATTTTCTTCATACAGACCAGACAATTTAGAGCACAAGTAATACAGAGACACACTGGTGTAGCTGTAATGCTTCGTACTTACAGGCTACAGGGATGTGGTTCCATTCTTGGTCTCACTAATGTAAATTATAAATGAAAAGATTTCTTCCCTTATCACTTCAAAAGTGCAATACTTTGTCCTTCCAAATCCTTACTTATTCATTTCATTTTGAAACGGGTGTATGCAGTGGTGCGGTTGGTTGAGCCACCGTGCTACAAGCTGGAAGGTCAAGGGTTCGATTCCCAATGGGGTCATTCAGATTTTTCATTGACTTAATCCTTCTGGCCGCACCACGGCCCTGGAGTCAACTCAGCCTCTAATAGAAATGAGTACCAGGGACATCTACTCGGGGTAAAGGCGGCCGGTGCATAAAGCTGACCTCCTTGCTACCTTCATGTGCTGAATGTCTGGAAATTCTGGTAGCGACAACCTCCTAAACCCTTAAGGGCCTGTCCAAGCCTGTACAAGGATAGTTTTACCTTTTGTGTTTCTTGTTTAAATACTGAATAAGAATGATTAATCCATTCAGCTGGATAGCCTTCAATAATATTTTCTGTTGTACAGTTTTACTGTTGAAGATCTAAAAACAGCACAATACCAACTGCTAGCAAGCCAATTTGACCATGTTCATGCTGCAGTGTCAGCCTCAGTTCACTCTATGGTCATCTAATGCTCCACGCAACCAGCCTCAGTGCACCATAAAGCTATGGAAACATTTTAAGAGTAATGTAAATTTCAGACCCTTCCATCCTCAGCAGAAGTTGGAATTTAACACATTCGTGCCGAGCGGAGTACTATTACTCCGCGGCCTCTCACGCCAGCAGTCCGGCCGGAGTACTATTACTCCGCCATTTTCAAAAACTTGTTAAAAAAAAAGTATTGGAGCTATTGGCTTCAGGTTTGTACCATTAGAC
>Ga0209629_10004196_pt1 | contig 10600 bp, 9 predicted proteins | sample TergutCu122P5_FD_187286 | JGI IMG/M metagenome (GOLD analysis project Ga0209629, IMG submission 187286) | Cubitermes ugandensis P5 segment gut microbial communities from Kakamega Forest, Kenya - Cu122 P5 (SPAdes) (version 2) | ecosystem: Host-associated > Arthropoda: Insects > Digestive system >... | reverse complement strand
ACACGTCGTCGTAGACCGCCTTGAACATGGCGGTGAAGGCGTCGGGAAGGCCCTGCGAATGACCGCCGGGCAGCCATCCGGCGGCGCCGGGTGCGGTGAGCGACGGGTTGCGGTCCAGTGTCTCGTTGGGTGCGCCCCGTTGCCCGATCCACATCTGCTCTGAGTTCTCGGACACCCACCGGATCGACTGCTTCGAGCCGTTCAACTCGTAGGCCAGCTCGTTGTTGTGGCCCTGCGACACCTGCGACACCACGAGCTGGCCTCGGGCGCCGGACGCGAAACGCAGAAGGATGAGCCCGGCGTCCTCGGTCTTGATGGGCACGTCCTTGGTGGCGCCGGTTGCCGATGTGAACGTCTCGACCGGTCCCTCGGGCATCTTGCGCACGGGGATGAACGTCTTCAGGTCGGCGATCACTTCCTGCACGCGATCACCGGTCACGTGCTCGACCAGGTCCAGCCAGTGCGAGCCGATGTCGCCCACCGCCCTGGAGTCGCCGCCCAGCTCGGGGTCGAGCCGCCAGTTCCAGTCGGTGTCAAGCGCCAGCCAGTCTTGCAGGTAGTGCCCAAGCACCAGCCGGATGTCGCCCAGCTCACCGGACGCGACCATCGCCCTGGCCTGGGCCGAGAGGGGGTAGAAGCGGTTGTGGAAGCAGACGGCATTCACCTTGCCGGACGCGGCGGCCGCGTCCACCATTTCCTTTGCCTGTGCCACGGTCATGGCCAGGGGCTTCTCGCATACCACGTGCTTGCCCGAGCGCAGCAGTGCCAGCGACTGCTCGGCGTGGGCGTAGTTGGGGCTGGTGATGTGCACGACGTCGATCGTGTCGTCGGCTGCCAATTCGGCTATGTCGTGGTATGCCTTGGGTATGCCGTCCTCGGCGGCCCCGCTCGCGGCCAGGTCGAATGAGGTGTCCAGGAGGCCGGTTATATTGACGCCGAGGCGGCGCAGGGCGTCCATATGGACATGGGCGATGAAACCGTGTCCGATCATCGCGGTACGGACGTCGCGAGTACTGCTCGTCATTGAACTCTCACCTTCGTTGGGGAACCAATGTGTGGTCTCCACTCTAGCTAGTTGTATAGTATTTGTATAGTCTGGATGAAAAGTTGCATAGCCGAGTGGCCACTTTCACTCCACCGGTAAACTCGAATCTTGTGGCATGACGTCGGGCATGGCAGCCCTGCTGACGGCAGGTCGGTAACTAGAACTGGAGGTTTGGCCAATGGCAGCGCAAGCACCGTCCAGCGCCCGATACCTGGAGATCGAATGGCAGCTGCGCGAGTGGGCCAGGAACGGGTCGCCTGGCATGCTCTTGCCGTCGGAATCGGAGTTGGCCGCCCAGTTCCACGTGTCGCGCATGACCGCCCGCCACGCCGTGCAGAACCTGGCGCAGGAGGGGTTGGTGACGCGTCGCCGGGGCGCCGGCACGTACGTCGCCCAGCACCCGTTCCGGCGTTACGAGGGCATCTTCTTGTCGTTCACCGAGGACATGCGCCGGCGCGGCATGACAGCCAGTTCGAAGATCCTCGAAGCGGTTGTCCGCTCGGGCACCACCGGTGAGATCGAGGCCCTGAACCTGACGGGTGACCAGCGGGTGGTGTGCATCCGGCGCATCAGGTTCGCCGACGATCTGCCGCTGTGCCTCGAGCGGTCGGTCCTGGCGGCAAGCTGCGCCGCCGTGTTGTCGAGTGATCTCGAAAAAGGGTCGCTTCACGCGGCGATGGCCGCGATCGGCGTCGTGCCGGCGGTGTCGGAGTCGTGGATCACCGCTCGCATGCCCACCGCCGCCGAGCGCAAGCATCTGGATCTGACAAGCCCGCGAGAGCCACTGTTGGTCGACCGGCGCATCATCCGCGACAACCGGGGGGCTCCGATCGAGGCCACCGAGAGCGCCTACCTGGCCAATCGCTATGAGATCGACGTCATCTTCAAGGTGCCCGGGCAGTCAGCCAAGACGTCCTAGCGAAACCCGGCGTCCGGCCGTCATGCGGGTGTAGGCCCAGGCCAGCGCCAGCACGATCAGACCGTAGACGAACTGCCGCATGGCCTCCGGCACCGTGAAGGTCAACAGGAAGCGGTCGAGAACGGTCAGGATCAGTGCCGCCACGATGGTGCCGCCGTAGCCACCGGAGCCGCCCATGACGCTGGTGCCGCCCACCACGGCGGCCGCGACGGAGGGCAGTAGGTAGATGTTCGCCATGTCGGGCGCGTTCGATCCGAGGGCGCCGGACACCAGCATGCCCGCCACCGCCGCCAGCAGGCCGGCGATGACGTAGGTGGCGATGCGCACCTGCCAGACCCTGATGCCCGCCAGGCGGCAGCCCTTTTCGTTGTCGCCCACGGCGTACAAGTTGCGGCCGAGCCCTGTGCGCGCCAGCAGGAACACCAAGAGGACGCCCACCAGGACGAACACGGAGAAGTTCGCTGGAAGGGGCCCGATGCGCCCGGTGCCGAGCCAGCTGACCAGGGCGGGCAGCCCGCTCGACTTGTCGAGGAAGCTGTTCGCGCCGGAGGCGACCGTCGTCAGGCCGAGCAGCACCGACTGCATGCCGAGCGTCATGATCATCGCCGGCACGTTGAAAATGCCGGCGCCGATGCCGTTGATGAAACCGACGACCGCCCCCACCAGCAGCCCGGCGATGATTGCGACGACCGGGCCGTGGCGCATCTGGTCGACCACGATGTAGGCGACGAGCGCGCCGGTCATCGAGACGGAAAGGTCGATGCCGCCGGTCAGCATGCAGATCGTCTGGGCGCCGGCGAACACCGCCAGCGGGCATGCCAGAAGCAGGATGCCACGGGCGCCCTGCGCCGAAAGCAGGGAGTGGTCGAAAGCCGACACGAACAGATAGAACACGACCAGCACGATGAGCAGCATGACCACGGGGCGTTCGGCCAGGAAAGCCATGACCGACTTCCGTGACGTGGTTTCTTTGGTTTCTGGGCTCACTGTTGCGACGCTCATGCTCGTTGCCTCCTCATCTGCAGCGCGCCGCCGGCAAGGACGACGAGGATGATGACCACTCCTTGGACGACTTGGGCGTAGTTGGGGTCCGTCCGCCCGAGCAGCAACCCCGGGATCAGCCCCAGGATCATGGAGGCGATTATCGGGCCGAACATGCCGCCTGAGCCGCCGGTCAGTGCGATGCCGCCAAGCACGGCCGCGGCGACGGAACCCATCAGGGCGGCCATACCGATCGCCCCGCGCGGTTCTCCGCCACCGGTGTAAGCCGTTGTGACAAGGCCCGCCAGCCCGACGATCGCCCCGGACAGGAGGTAGACCTTGATGCGAGTCGCGGCCACGTTGACGCCTGCCAGGTAGGCGGCCTGCTTCGACGAGCCCATGGCGTACATGGCCAAGCCGGTGCGTGAGCGCGAGAACGGCACCCAAACAGCGGCGACCATCAGGATCATCAGGACGATGGAGGGGATCGGGTTACCGAGACCGCCGACCAGCAACCCCCGGAACGTCTGATTGGTGCCGCCGCCCGGGCCTCGGATGATCAGCCACGCCAAGCCTGTGAAGGTGAACGACATCGCGAGCGTGACCACGATGTCCGGGATGCCAGACACGTTGATGATCCAGCCCATCAACACGCTCAGCAGCGTCGCCAGGACGATGCAGCCGACGGCGATCAGCATGCAGACGACGAAACTGCTGTTCAGCATGTACTTGGCGGACAGGCAGTTGATCAGCACCATCAGGGCGCCGACCGACATGTTGATGCCGCCTGAGATCAGCACCACCCCCTGCGCCATCGCCAGCAGCCCAACTGCCAGCGCCCCGGCGGTGATGGTGCGTATTTCGAAGCCGCCGAACATCGGCAGCTGTATTGCCCGTACGACCACCATCAAAGTGAAGATCGCCACGACGGCGGCCGTCCAGACGTATCGCTGCCGCAGCCGTTCGAACGTCGTCGTCTTGTCGGGTAATGCGGTTAAAGGCAGGTTCATGATACCGTCCTTTGCTCGTCATTCGCGGTCGCGCCGTTCTTGCCCGCGATGGTTCCGTACATGGCGTTCAGCAGCGCCTCCTCACCGACGTCCGGGGCCAGTTCACCGACCACGAGGCCTTGGTAGATGACGATCACCCGGTCACACACCAACTGCACTTCTTGTAACTCGGACGTGAACATCACCACGGTGTTGCCATCGGCGGCCACCTCGTTGATGAGCTCGTAGATCTGGTGTTTCGTGCCGATGTCGATGCCCCGCGTCGGGTCGAACAGCAGCAACGTGGAAAAACCGCTGGCCAGCCATTTGGCTATCGTCAGCTTCTGCTGGTTGCCGCCCGATAGATCACGGGCGCGAGCCGCCCGCGCGTCGATGGACAGGCGGTCGATGGCTGCGTCGACGAGCGTGGCTTCTTTCGTGGTGCTGAAGGGCCCCCAGTTCCTGATACGCCGGTACAGCGGCTGCGCGATGTTCTCGCGGATCGAGCGCTGGGGCAGCAGCGCCAGCACCCGGTCGGCTGGCACGAGCACGACACCACGCTGTATCGCGTCGATGGGGTGGCGGGCCTTCATGACCTTCCCGTTGACGTAGATGGATCCTGCATCGGGCCGCCGCCCGCCGGATAGCGCGTCGAACAGGAGGTCCTGGCCCTGGCCCTCGAGGGCCACGATGCCCAGCACTTCACCCGGGTACACCTGGAATGAGATGTGGGCCAGTATTTTGCCCACCGCCAGGTCTTTGACGTCCAGGCGGGGCGTCAGGTTCGCGTTGCCGTGGCCGACGCGGCCACTGGCTGCCTTGATGGACAGCCCCGATTCGCCGAGCATGGCCTGCACGATCCTGTCCTGCCCGCCCTCGCGGGGGATGAACGAGTCGACGGCGCGGCCGTCGCGCAGGATCGTGCACATGTCGCTGTGCTCGATTACTTCGTCCAGGCGGTGCGAGATGAACAGCACCGAGCCGCCGGACGCCTTCTGCTGGTCGACGACCGCGAAAACCTTCGTCGTCAGATCGGGCGGCAGGGCGGCGGTGATCTCGTCGAGGACAAGGATCTTGGGGGAGTACGACAACGCCCTGGCCAGGTCGATCATGCGGAGGAAGGGCAGTGGTATGTCTTTGACGCGCTCGTCCAAGTCGAGGCCGCTCAGGCCCAGCAGTTCCAGTTGCTGACGGACGTTTTCCAAGTCGGTCTGGGTCAGCGTCAGGTTCTGCCTGACCGTCAGGTCGGGCACCAGCGCCGGGTCTTGGAACACGGGGGCCAGGCCCCGGGCGTAGGCGTCGAGCGGAGAAGCCGGAGCGCCCGGCTGGCCGACGATCGTGACGTCGCCCGCGTCCATGCCGATGACGCCCGTCAGAATCTTCACCAAGGTCGACTTGCCGGCCCCGTTGGCACCCAGCAAGGCGTGGCACTCGCCCGGGCTGACGGTCAGGTCCGCCGATCGCAGCGCAACGACGCTGCCGAAGGACTTCGCCACGTTGCTGACCGTCAGGAGCTTGGTTTCATCGGCCATGATTTGCTCCGCTGTTGGAATTCCGGCTTATTCGCTAGCGGCGCACCCGGCAACCCGGATGCGCCGCCAGCGCTTGTTTCATGCTCTTACGCTACTACTACTCGCCGGGACCCTTGCAAGAACGCAACTGGTCGGCCGTGAAGGTGGTGTAGCCGGGGATGCTGAGCGACACGGACGCCGTGGCGTCCAGCTTCGGGTCGTACATGGCCTTCAGATCGTTCATGTTGTTCTTGGCATCCATGAGCTGCGGGGTGAGCAGAACCACGCGGTCGCCCGGCTTCTGGCCGCTCTGAATCTTGAGAGCGACGTTCAGGCCGGCGCCACCGACGATGGCGGGGTTGGTCACCAGGGCACCCGGGGTGCCGTTGATGAGCTGGTTGACGAACTCATTGGTCTCCTCGCCAAGCACCGGAACCGGCGGCTTGCCGGTTGCCTTGATGGCGTTCACCACGGTGTAGTCCTGACCGCTGGTCCAGACGGCGGCGTAGTCGGCGGCCGAGAATTCCTGGGTCGCGAGCTGTCCGGCCTTGGTGTAATCCCAATCGGTGAAGACTTCCTTATACTTCAGGTCCGGGTACTTCTTGAGCACGGATTGCACGCCGTTGTCCCGGTCGGTGTCGGCCTGGACGCCCTGGGCGCCGCGCATGTAGAGGAACGTGCCCTTGCCGCCCATGTAGTCGGCGATCCATTGCATGCTCAGCTCGCCGAGCTTGGTCTGGTCGTTGGTGACCACGTAGGCCGTCGGGGCCGTGACGCTGGAGTCCACCGCTACGACGATGATGCCGCGGGACGTGGCCTCCTTGATGACGTCATTCAGCTTCTCCGGGTCGGAGGGGTTCACGATGAGGATGTTGACGCCCTGGGAGATCAGGTTCTGCAGATCCTGGATCTGCTCGGTCGGGCCGCCGTTCTTCGAGACAACGATGACCTTCGACACCTTGCCCGAGGCGACGGCCTCGGCCTTGATCGAGCAGATCATCGTCTCGCGCCAGCCGTTGCCGGACACTGTGTTGGACACACCGACGACAAGACCGCCGCTGCCCCCGCCGGACGACTTGGTGCAACCCGCCATGCCGACCAACAGTGCGAACATGGCAACCCCGGCTGCGATTTTCATACTTCGTCTAATCACTTTTACTCCTTTGTGAAAATGTGTGCCGGAGACCTGGCAAGCCTCCAGTCAACTAGTCAAGTTGGTGCAAATATCTATCCAACTCTGTGAAGTAGTATAGACCTTCCGAGAGCCTAGCGTATGATGGTAGGCGTGTCAATGATGAACGACTCGGCGCAAACAGGCGTCCTGAACTCGTGAAGGAGCAGTGCATGACCCCCACCTACCGCGGATATGACTACGCCCGCTATGCGGGCACCATCGACCACTCGCTGCTGAAGCCGGAGCTGACGCCGGACGACGTCAAGGCGGGTTGCGAGGTCGCCGCCGCCTACAAGGTGGCGTCCGTGTGCGCCCGGCCATGCGACGTCAAGCTCTGCGTCGAACTGCTCGCCGGCACCGATGTCGCGGTGGGCACGGTCATCGGCTTCCCCCACGGTTCGCACACCACCGCCACGAAGGTGTTCGAGGCCAAGGACGCCCGGGCGAACGGCGCCGTGGAGCTCGACATGGTTTTGAACATCGGCTGGCTGCGCGGCGGGCTGATCGACCAGGTGCGCGACGACATCGCCGCCGTGGTGGCCGCCGCCGACGGGGCGATCGTCAAGGTGATACTCGAGAACGCCTACCTGACGGACGAGCAGATCGTCGCCGCCTGCCACGCCGTCGAGGAAGCCGGCGCCGACTATGTGAAGACGTCCACGGGCTTCGCCCCGTCCGGCGCCACGCTCGAGGATCTGCGCCTGATGCGGGCGTCGACCTCCGAGCGCATGAAGGTCAAGGCGGCGGGCGGCGTCAGGACTCTGGACGCCCTGGCCGACGTCATCGACGCCGGCGTGGCCCGCTGCGGCGCCACGGCCACGGCCGCGATCCTCGAAGACTTCAAAGCCCGCGCCCAGTAACCATGGAACGTTATCTTGGCATCGACGTGGGCGGCACGAATACCAAGAGCGTCGCCCTGGAATACGGTGGGGACGGTGAGTCCGTCATTGAACTCGGTTCGGTGCCCACCGTGGTCGACGCCGGGCCGGTGGGCGTGCGCGACCAGGTGGTGGCGTTGTACCGCTCGCATGTCGCTGCCGTCGGAGCGGTCAAAGCCGTTGGCGTGACGATACCCGGCATGGTGTATGTGGAGGCCGGCACCACGGGCACCGTGCCGAACATCGCCGGCGACTGGCTGGGCTTCCCGATGGGCGGCACGATAAGCGACGAGATCGGGCTGCCGGTGCGCCTGATCAACGACGCCCGGGCGTTCTCGCTGGCCGAGGCCACCCTGGGCGCCGCCCGCGGCGTATCGACGGTGGTGTGCCTGACGCTCGGCACGGGCATCGGCGGCGGCGTCGTCATCAACGGCAAACTTTGGCGCGGCCACACCGGCATGGCGGGCGAGATCGGGCACCAGACGGTTGATCCGTCCCCGGACGCCCTGGTGTGTGGGTGCGGCAATCCGGGCTGCCTCGAGACGCTGACCCAGGCCGAGGCGCTGTGCCGCCGGGCCGGCCAGCCCGACGTCGAGGCGGTGTTCGCCGCCGCGTCCGCTGGCGACGAGAAGGCCCGCGAGGCTCTGCGCGCCGAGTTCTACTACCTGGCGATCGGCATGGCCAACGCCTACATGCTGCTGGCGCCTGACGCCTTCGTGATCGGCGGCGGCATCGCCCAGGCCGGCGATGCGATACGCGTTCCGCTGATGGAACTGGTGCACAGCCGCCTGACGATGGGCGCCCCAGACGTCGTCGACATCAGATGTGCCGAATTGGGCTCGTACGCAGGCGCCATCGGGGCCGCCCTGTGGGCCAAGGACCTGCCCGGGACCCCGTCATGAGCGTCAACGAGCCAGCACCGGCGACTGCCGGCCGGGGATCCCGTGTCGCGTGGAAACCCGCACTCATCGTTTTCGTCGTCGGGGCCGTCGCCTGGGCGGTCCAGTTCGCCTGGGCGTGGCTGCTTTACCGGCGGGGGGCGCAGTGGTACCCGGGGCTGGAACTGCCGGGCGGGGAATGGCGAGGGTGGCAGGGGCTGGGTTGGATGACTGAACAGTCCTATTGTTTCGGCACACAGGAGATGTGCGCCAACTACGTCTCCAGCCCGAAGTTCCATGTCCAGCCCGTAGGCATCCTCATATTTTTCGGTATCCTGGCCGCCGTCAGTCTGGTGATCGGGCTGGCTGCCGCAACCGGCCGACGTCAAGGGCGCCGCTGACGTGCCAGCGGTTCTCTTCATTGCGCTGGGGTCGTGGGGCGATGTGGCCCCGGTGCTGTCGGTGGCCGCGTCGCTGCGCGCCAGAGGGACGACGTCGCGCATCGCGACCGCCTCGGACTACGTGGGACGGGTACTGGCGGCCGGGCACGAGTCGATCGATCTCGGCGTGCAGATCGAACCACTGCTGGACGGCCCGATCGGACGGCAGTGGGCGGCGGCGTCCGCCCAGGGGCAGAAGGCCACCGTCCGGGCGGCACGGGCGGTGTTCGACCACGTTGGGCCATCGACCACCGAGGCGCTGATCGCCGCCATCCGCCCAGGCGAGACGATCGTGTCGGGCATCATGACGTTCGCGCTCGGCGCCGCGCTGGCCGAGGTCAACCGTGCGCGCCACGCCCAACTGCTGTTCTTGCCGATATCGATAACCAGTCACGCGGACGCCACTGCCTTTCCGCTGACGCCGTGGCCGAGCGGGCTGAACCGCTGGTCGTGCGGCGTTGCCCAGCGCACCGTCGAAACCAACAACCGCGATTGGACGAACGCCATCCGGGCCCGGCTGTCGCTCGCTCCATGGACGGCGGACGACTATCTGGCTGCCTTTACCAGCACCCCCGTTCTGTATGGAGTGTCGCCCCAGTTCATCGTCCCCGCCCCGGATTGGCCTGCCCACGTCATCACGACAGGTCATCTCTTAGACGCCCCATCCGCTGTCATCCTGCCGCAGGCAGCACCTCAATCCGCTTCCATGCCGCCCGGCCTGCCCGAGTTCTTGGACGAGCATCCCGGCGCCATCTACATCGGGCTCGGCTCGTTCGCTGGCTCGGTGGAGGAGAGCGAGTGGGCCATCGTGTTGGACGCGCTCGCGCTGTGCGGGCGTCCAGCCGTCGTTGCGGTGGGCGGGCGTCCCGAACTGACGGACGGCGCCACCACCCCGGTGTTCCCGGTCGGGTCGGTTGATCACAACTGGTTATTCCCGCGCATGGCCGCCGTCGTCCACCACGCCGGGGCTGGGACGTCCCAGCGAGCCACGCTGTGCGGGGTGCCGTCGGTGGCCGTCCCCATTCTGGGCGACCAGCCGTACTGGTCTCGCCGGTTGCACACCCTTGGGCTCGGCCCGCGTCCCATCCCTCACGCCAAGCTCAGCCCCAAGCGCCTGGCGGACGCGATCACCCGCGCCGTCAGCAACCCGTCGTTTGCCAGCCGGGCCCAGAGAATCGCCTCCCTGATGCGAACTGAAAACGGCCCCGCGACGGCCGCCGCCACGATCGCTCAGCTGTAATCGATTGTCACTCTGCCGGCATTCGCCGGGGGTAGAAGAATAACCGGGGCGACAGCTGGTTGGTCCGTACCAGCTATCGCCCCGGTGATGAGTTTGTTGTTTCGCGTTCCCGTCATGCATCCACACGCTCCACCTGGCGTATGCGACGTATCCGGTGCAGTCCCCCTGCGCGAGACATTGCCAGCACGCATTTGGGGCTGCGCACCAGCTCTTGACTCCCTTTCATCCAATCAGAGGTTGAACTGATCAGGCAACCTGTCTTCGGTACAGGAAACTAGCTCAGCGGGTACAGATTATTGCTATACTCAGTACAGGTGAAGTACAGGTCTGATTCCATGTGGGGTCAGGTGACAACAGGGGAGTGTTCAGCACATGGCCGTCGGGACGGACGCCAAGACCGGGGCTGCGGGCCCGCGGGCAGCGGAATGGGTGGGCTGTCTCGCGGTCGGCGCCTGGGCATATTGCCTGCTGTATCCCGCCAACGAGGTGGTGGCGCGCCACGGAGTCTATCTGCCCACGCTCGTGATGCTTGCGCTTGCCTCCCT
>Ga0209629_10004195_pt1 | contig 10600 bp, 6 predicted proteins | sample TergutCu122P5_FD_187286 | JGI IMG/M metagenome (GOLD analysis project Ga0209629, IMG submission 187286) | Cubitermes ugandensis P5 segment gut microbial communities from Kakamega Forest, Kenya - Cu122 P5 (SPAdes) (version 2) | ecosystem: Host-associated > Arthropoda: Insects > Digestive system >... | reverse complement strand
TCTCGAAGAACTTCTAACACGGCTTCGGCTTTGTACTTTGAGTTGTAATTTTTTCTCATTTTTTTAGTGTTCCCAATTGCTTAGAAAAAGCCGTTTTCGTGTCTGAATTTCTTTAGAGATTATACTTCAAGGCTATGAAAGCGGCCAATATGTCCTGCCGGGGACACGCAATGTGTTAGACGCCGAGTTTTTATTTGGCGCCAAAATCAGCTTTTTGGGAATCGGAAATCGGCTATGTTCAAAGAATTCTAAAGAGGGAACAAAATTGTTAAGGAAGATGATAAAAGGAAGGCAAGGTGGATAGTCAGCTACATACTGGCTGTGGCTCTCAGGTACCCAATATGGCGGTCCTTTCGTTTGCGCAAGTGCCGCCCGACATCCCGTACGAGAACCTGCCGGCGGAGGTACAGGCTTATAAATCCGACGCTTTTAGTAGGCGTCTATGTCCTTGACAGCATTCAGCAGCAAACCATCCGGGAAGCGGATGTTGTTATCTCCTTCCTGTCAACGACCTCCGGTATAGATGGCAGCAACGACGCGGGCGAAACCCATGACAGAACCACACTGAATCTTCCGCGCGGCCAGGCGGAGCTCACAAACGCCATACTTGACCTGAACCCGAATACGGCCGTTTGGATGCAGATAATGGGGATTGCCAAACTGCCTTCCAGCTTTAATCCCGCCAATCAGGATATCACCGCTACAATGTGGGTAAACTCCGACGACTGTTTGAACTCCCAGTTTATATTTTCAATCATAAACCGTTGATACTCCGCGTGTGAACGTCAGATACCCAACATAAGAAGCCACCTTTTTCTCGAGAGTGATGGTTTAATACCATCCCGCTTGATTATTGGGCGGTTCTGCAAAAGTCAAGTGTTTTTGCAAAATGCAAACTAATCGTAATATCCCCCGCTGATCGCGGGGGTGATGGACGCCCAGAGACTCTGAGAAGCTTGTTATGGTGGGGCTTTCGGATTTCCGTGGAAACTCTTTGTAGTGGGAGGTATTTCAATGATAATTACACCAACCGCCATTACAACGGTAGCGTCAGCACTATTAAGACCTACAACAGAGTGTTGACCGACGATGAAATAACAGCCGTGTACGCAGTGGAAGTGGTAGCGCTTGACCCGAGTCCTGAAGTGAGTATCACAGGGACAAAAGAATTCTTACTGCCATCAAGCGGCGGCGAGATAACCCTTCAGGTAAATGGTAAGTACGCGGAAGGCCAAGAGCTTGGAATATCCCTGTTCAAAGGCGTCATCCAGATAACGACCGGATACACGGTCACAGGTAATATAGTGTCCGGCGGCAAAGCCATCGTTGTCATTAAGATAGATCCCTCGCTGCCCGACGGCAATTATACCTAAACAATTTCCTACAGCGGTGATGAATTTAAACTTGAGAAATCAGATCCTGTCATCAACAGCGTGACGGTAACGCCAGCGACAGCAACGGTGCAAAGAACAAACAAGCAAACCTTTAACGCACAGGTTTCCATTGCGGGCGGAGCGGCAAAAACTGTAAGCTGGTCGGTTGACAGCACAAAATCCACCGTTTCATCTATGGGCGTGCTGACCGTTGCCGGCGATGAAGACAAGCTCACTTGCGCGTCAACGCGCGAAGCAATTCAGTCCGCTTTTTTGGGGTATTGCATGGCAGGATACGGCGGGCGGGAGCATAGCCCCCGCCCTACAAACGTCTCTTTTTAGCCCCTGTATACCGATGTCAGATGGTTTATCTGCCAATCGGATTGTTGTACGGCGTGGGCTCCGCTCCCGCGCAACCCCAATTTTTTGTGGCCCTGCATGTTCACGCGTTTGCCGCGCATCGGCCCTTAGGAACTGTCCGCAAATAACTTGGACATCTAATACGAATCTCAATTTGAACCCTTGAATTGGAGGGAGGCGCAAAAGCGACAGAGCTTTTGCGCGCTTCGACCGAACAATGAAAGGTGTGAAAATGAGATTTGTATGAGCGGATGATTTTCCGCTATACTGCGTCAGCAAAACCCGCCCGTATCTTTGGGTACGAGCGGAACCTGCTTCCTTGTCCAGCGAAAAAGCTCTCGCTTATCTGTCCAATTTATTTCTTGACAGTTCCTTAACCCCCTTGCGGCGCGTTTGCCGCGGCCATGGCGAGGACCCGCCGCACCGTGCGCCAGTTCCTGTTGGTGGAGACGATTTTCAGCCGCTTGTTTACCAGACTGTTCGTGACCCGCGAATCTGAAAACCCCGCGGCGCACAATATGTATATCTCCCGCCCGGACAAAACGAACCGCTCCGGGGACAGGTCCAGCGCGGAAAACGCCTCCGCGTCAGCGGCGTCCGGGCGCGTCTTCAGAAACGTCACGCAGAGGCGGCCCTCGTCGCAGCCGGGGAACGGCATCTTTTGTACGAGTTCGCTCAATTCCGGCTCCGTCCGGGCTACGCACGTGACCGGGAAGCCGGCCAGGGCCAGAAGGGCGCTCTCGACCGCCGCCTCGATTCCGGCTATATCGGTTGCCGCGCCCGCGCCCGTATCCGGGCGCCCCGCCTCAAACACGGCGTTGCCGCTCTGGATATACGTGCGCACGGCTAAAAAGCCCAGGCCCTCCAGGCATTTTTTCAGATCGTCCATGGGCAGCCTGCGGTTGCCGCCGATGTTTATCCCCTGCAAAAACAGCGCGTATTTCATCTGTATCCCCTCGTCGCAGCCCCGTCATACTGTTTCTTGATAAAGGCAGACATAAATCAGCTATCCTCCATTGGCGCGCAGATAAACAAAAGATTTCGCTGTGTCTGCGCGCATTCCGGATGTACGCTGATTTATGGGAATCTCTAAAAACCCTTGGTACGTCATTGCGAGCGGAGCGAAGCAATCCAAGTTCACGCTGAATTCAGGTTTTTCCGGATTGCTTCGTCGCTTCGCTCCTCGCAATGACAGGTTTTTAGAGGTCGCCTTATGTCAATGATAAAAATGAAACAGATCAGTTCACCAGCTTGAAGCTGTTCACCACGTCCCAGATATCGTCCGTCTCCAGCCCGAATTTCCAGGCGGCCGTGCCCGCCAGCTTGTATTTGCCCGCGATGGCGATCTTCAGCGCGATGGAGTCCTTGTCCTCAAACCAGATGGAGTAATTCACCTTAGCGCCGTCCTCGTCCGCGGCAAAGCGCGCGACGTTATAGCCCGTATCCGCGTCCCAGGTGAGCCGCGCGCCGTTGTTTTTCAATATTTTCGCGGCGGCGGCCATCGAATAGTTGGATATCTTGAGCTCCGGGTCCGCGCCCGGCTCTTCGCGCCAGAGGCGCTCATAGAACGGGATCCCCAGTATCACCTTCTGGCGCGGCATCTCGTCCAGCGTATCGCTGACGCCCTTGTCCACAAAGCCCACGGAGCCCACGGGCCCCGCGCCGTCGGCGAGGGTGTGCTCGTCATAGGCCATCACGCAGGCGTAATCGACGGTGTTGGCGATATCCGCCCGCCCGTAATACTTGGTGAACAGCGGCACGTACAGGTCCACGGAGAGCGCGGCGTTCAGCGGCCGCATCAGCGGCCTGAGCTCCCGCAGAAATTCCAGAAAATACTGCGCGTCCGCCGGCTGCACCTTCTCAAAGTCGATGTTGATCCCGTCCAGGCCATACGCCGAGATGAAATCCAGCAGCTCGCCTATGATCTTCTGCCGTGTCGGCGTGTCGGAGAGCAGAAGGTGCGCGACGTCGGAGGTCTCGTCGGCGATCAGCGGCCAGACCGCGCAGTTTTTTTTGTGCGCGTTGGATATATAATCCTTGTCCGCTATGCTTATGATGCTGCCGTCCATGAGGTCGTGATCGAACAGAAACCACGTCGGGGAGATGACGTTGACGCCCGGGGGCAGCTCCGCCCGCCAGGCGGCGCGGTTGTCCTTGCTCAAAAACACCTGGTCCCACAGCATGTTTACGGCCTTGTCCCGCGGCAGCGGCGGGCTCATCAGGCTGCGCGGCTGCGCGGAGGGGGCCGTCACCTCCGTGGGTGTGAGCAGGGACGAATTGACATAGCCGAATAGGCCGTCGTTCAGGCGGACGTATGTGAAATCCTCGTCGCGCTTTATGACCATGACCGTATCGCCGGGGGCGAGACGCTCCGCGACGGGGCTCTTTATATCCGGGGCGTACCGCGCCCTGCCCTTTTTCAGCACGGAGGCGGTCTGGCGCGCCCTGTCCGCGCTGTCGATTATCAGCATGCCATAGGTATCGTCCAGCCGCATGGTCACGGGATAAAGCCGCTCCGCCAGATCCTGCGGCAAGAACCCCTGCCCGCCCTGGGAATAGACCGGATTGTCCAGGTTCATCGGCTTGTTGTTGTCGTAATATGTCCGGCTGCCGGCCGGGAAGCGCAGCACGTCGTCCACGGTGGTGATTATCAGCCATTGCCCTTTGTCGTCCCAGAATATATACGGGTCCAGGTACCGCTTTATAAAGTCCGCCGGCAGATAGACCGACCCGTCTCTGACCAGCGGCGCGAACGGCTCCGCGACGAGCGCGTCGTTGAACACTATGTTTATGCCGCCGCGCTTGATGTTGTCGTCGACGTCATACGGCGGGAGCTGTTTGAAGTTGGGTATATAGCCGTAGATCACATAGCCCGCCGCGCCCGCGCCCGCGATTATTACGGCGCAGAGCAGCCCCACAAAAAGCAGGCGGAGCGGGCGCGCTCTGCCGCCCGGCCCTCTCCCGGCCCCGCCTTCCCCAAAAACGCCGCCGTCCCCCGGTTTGGCACGCCTCGCTCGATGTCCGTCCCTCATGCGCCTCACCTCTGTATATCAAAATATTTACCTCGTAAACCGCTTGATGACCCCCACGACCGCCTCCACCGCTCCGCGCGGGGCCGCCTCTTTCATAACGGAGGCGTATTGAAACCGGTTTTCATAGACGGACTGTATGCCGTCCAGCAGGGTCTGGGCGTTCATGTCCTCTTCCTTCAGGACCAGCGCAAAGCCCTGTTTTTGAAAGGATTCCGCGTTGAGTATCTGGTCCCCGCGGCTGGCCTTTTTTGAGAGCGGGATGAGCAGCATGGGCTTCCCCAGCGCCAGCAGCTCAAAGATCGCGCCGGACCCCGCGCGGGACACCGCGACGTCCGCCAGGGCCAGAACGTGCGGCAGCTCCTCGTTCAAATACTCAAACTGCGCGTAGCCCCTTTTGTTTGCGGGGACGGCGTTGCCCCTCCCGCACAGATGGACGACGTCGTATCGCCTCGTCAGCTCGCCGAGCGCGGCGCGGATCTGTTTGTTTATCCGCACGGAACCGCTGCTGCCCCCGGCGAACAGCACGACGGGCTTTTTCCCCTCAAAACCGCACAGCACCCGGCCCTTTTCCCTGTTGCCAAAGAAAAGCTCCCTCCTCACCGGCGCGCCGGTATACACGGATTTATCCTTTGAAAAGCGCCTCGGCAGGCGCTCCAGCGTCTCCGGGAAGGATACGCACGCCGCCTTGCAGAACGGGAAGGAGAGCCGGTTGGCCAGCCCCGGCGTCAGATCCGATTCATGTATCACGACGGGCGCGCCGTGCAAAAACGCCGCCAGGCACACCGGCACGGACACAAACCCCCCCTTGGAGAACACCACGTCCGGTTTGATCTTGCCGATGGCGGCGGAGGCGTCCGCGACGCCCTTGACGACGCGGAAGGCGTCCGTCAGGTTCTTTGGGTCGATATAACGCCTCAGCTTGCCCGAGGATATCCCGTAAAATTCAAGCCCCGCGGACGCCGCGAGCTTTTTCTCGATGCCGTTCCTGCCGCCGATATAAACCGCGGCGTACCCCTCTTTCGCAAGCGCCGGCAAAAGCGCCAGATTGGGCGTGACATGGCCCGCCGTGCCGCCCCCGGTCAATACGATGGTCTTCAAATTATCAATGCCTCCGATCAATGCCTTGCGTTGCGCTTACCAACATTCTACTCTAACCGGCACGATATTACAACCATCAGCTAAAGAATTCCTGATGCATCGCTTAAGTTTAAATAAAAAACAGCCCCGGCTGGCAACTTCCCGGCGGCTGTGTTATACTTACCGACACGCAGTTGCATAAGGGGCGGCGGGCTTGATTTCTCCGAAAAGAAAGAAAGCCTATGAGCGTGTTTGCGTATCCACGGCCTGAGATTATAAGTAAAATTTATCGCAACCCCCAATCCGGCGGGCGGACATGTGCGCTCGCCCCTACAGATTTTGCCCGCCGAAACCGCGATAGAACCATAATGGGCGAGGGGTTTTGCCGTAGGGGCGGCCTACAGCATTCCGCCCCTGCAAAGTGACGGATAAGCGGGAGCGCGCCGCGCCTGTCATTGCGAGCGCCTATAACATAAAAACCACTGAACGTCAGCCTGCAAAACAATCCGGTTCATCGGACAGCGGAGACAACAGACGGTAAAACTAACGTGAATTCGACACATTTTCTTTCAGAAAATTCAGTAAAGTCAAGGATTTCATATTCTGTAGGGGCGGACGACCCTGTCCGCCCGCTGAATTAAAAGCGCCCAATAATTACAAAACCCGTCCGAAATCTGTAGAGGCAGAGCCTGTCTCTGCCCCGGACATGGGCAAACGCAAGCTCTGCCCCTACAATAAATCGGGATTTCAGAACACATATACAGCTTCGCGGACGCGCGGTCAGCCATTCGTCCGCCTTTCAGGCGGCTTCAAGTCTTCCGGCTTTAGCCGGTTGTAGTGCAAGCGAGCAATCGAATCCCGTCGGATTCATCGATTACTGGAAATCTTTAGTCAGGCGAGCGGACATGGCCGTCCGCCCCTACAGCATACGAAACCTGATTTTACTGGATATATCGAAGGAAAATCCGTCGAACTCGCATAAATATATCACGTTATACACATAAACGCCGAGCATCGTTTTTGGTTTGGCGGTTGGCCGAACCTGCGGAGCCGTCCGCCGTATGCGCGGATGGCCAAGTAACACAATCGTATCCGGCAGATGGAACGGTCAAGACCGCTCCCCACGCAAAACAGGGCGCCGGGTTTTTCCGGCCCCTAGCCTCTATTTCAAGACCGTTCCCGGCGCAAAACGGAGGGCCGGAGTTTTTCCGGCCTCCGGCCTCTGATACGGCCCGTTTCCTGCGCAAAATTGGGTGCGGGTTTTTTCTAGCCTCTAGCCTCTTCTTTTTTCTAGCCTCTATCCATTTGCCCCGCAACAGAATTTATATTTCTTGCCGCTGCCGCAGGGGCACGGGTCGTTGCGGCCGATCTTGGCGCTCTTGCGCTTGACTGGCTCCTTGGGGAGGCTCTCGTCCTTGTTGGTGAACGTCTCCTTGACGACTTCCTCGCGCTGGGGCGGCTCCTCCCGGACGATGCGCACGTTGTACATGCCCCTGACGGTGTCCGTCTGGATATTCTGCCGGAGCTCGTCAAACATATCGAAGCTCAGGAATTTGTATTCCACCACGGGGTCGCGCTGGGCGTAGGCGCGCAGGTTTATGCCCTGGCGCATCTGGTCCATGTCGTCGATATGGTCCATCCATTTCTGGTCTATCACGCGTAGCAGTATGACGCGCTCGATCTCGCGCATCTGCTCCTCGGTGAATTCCTGTTCGCGCTGGTTGTAAAGCGCCTCGGCCTTTTCGTAGATCTCAAGCTTCAGCTCCTGGCGCGTGAGCGTTTCATTGTCCCCTTCTTTAAAGATATACGCGGTTTCATGGAAGATGGGCAGCAGATTGTCGTTGAGACCCGCGAAGTCCCAGTCTTCCGGGTATTGGGACTGGCCCGCGTACAGCTCCACGGCCCTGTCGACGACGTCTTTGACCATGCCCAATATGCTTTCGCGCAGGTTTTCCCCGCAGAGGACCTTCATGCGCTCGCCGTAGATGATCTCGCGCTGTTCGTTCATGGTGCGGTCATATTCCAGGAGGTGCTTGCGGGTGCTGAAGTTGTTGGCCTCCACGCGCTTCTGAGCGTTCTCGATGGCCTTTGAGAGCATCTTGTGCTCAATGGGGTCGTCTTCCTGCACACCCAGGGCCTCAAATATCTGTATCATGCGCTCCGAGCCGAAGAGGCGCATCAGTTCGTCCTCGAGCGCGATATAGAAGCGGGATTCGCCGGGGTCCCCCTGGCGGCCGGAGCGCCCGCGGAGCTGATTGTCGATGCGCCGGGATTCATGCCGCTCCGTCCCGATTATCTTGAGGCCGCCCAGTTCCGGCACGCCCTCGCCCAGCTTGATGTCCGTGCCGCGCCCGGCCATGTTGGTGGCGATGGTGACGGCGCCGGGCTGGCCCGCCAGCGCCACGATCTCGGCCTCTTTGGCGTGGAATTTGGCGTTCAGTATCTGGTGCGGCACGCCCTCTCTCTGCAGCAGCCTGCCCAGGTGCTCGGATTTATCGATGGTTATGGTGCCGACGAGCACAGGCTGCCGCCGCCTATAGCAATCCTTGATGTCCGCCACGACCGCGCGGAATTTGGCCGCCTCCGTTTTAAAGACCACGTCCGGGTGGTCCTGCCTTATGACCGGCAGGTTTGTGGGGATGGCCACGACATCCATGCCGTATATCTCCCGGAACTCGCCTTCCTCCGTCATGGCGGTGCCGGTCATGCCGCACTTTTTGTCGTATTTATTGAAGAAATTCTGGAAGGTGATGGTCGCCAGGGTCTTGCTCTCATGCTTGACCTTGACGTTCTCCTTGGCCTCAATGGCCTGATGGAGCCCGTCGGAGTAGCGCCGCCCTTCCATCAGGCGGCCCGTGAACTCGTCGACGATGACGATCTCGTCGTCGCGCACGACGTAGTCTTTGTCCAGGGCCATGTTGTAATTGGCCTTAAGGGCGTTGTTTATATGGTGCTGGATCTCCATGTTGTCGGGGTCCGAGAGGTTCGACAGCGCGAAGAAGCGCTCGGCCTTTCTGATGCCCACCTGCGTCAGGGAGACCGTCTTGGCCTTTTCATCCACGACAAAATCGCCCGTCTCCTGGAGCTCCGCGTGGATCAGGGGGTTCAGGGCCTCTTTCTCGTTAAGGATCTTGCCCTTCTTGAGCGTCTTGACAAAACTGTCGGCCACCTTATAGAGCTGCGTGGATTTATCCCCGGAGCCGGAGATGATCAGCGGCGTGCGCGCCTCGTCGATGAGGATGGAGTCCACCTCGTCGATGATGGCGTAAGCCAGGCCGCGCTGGACCATCTGCTCCTTATAGACCACCATGTTGTCGCGCAGGTAATCAAAACCCAGCTCGTTGTTTGTGGCGTAGGTAATATCGCAGGCGTAGGCCTCCCGGCGCGCGTCATTGTCCATATCGTGCAGGATCACGCCGACGCTCAGGCCCAGAAAGCGGTGTATCTCCCCCATCCATTCGGAGTCGCGCTTGGCGAGGTAGTCGTTGACGGTGACGATATGGACGCCCTTGCCCCCCAGGGCGTTCAGATAGGACGGCAGCGTGGACACGAGCGTCTTGCCCTCGCCGGTCCTCATCTCCGAGATGCGGCCCTGATGCAGGACGATGCCGCCGTAGAGCTGGACGTCGTAATGGCGCTGCCCCAGGACGCGTATCGCGGCCTCCCGCACGAGGGCGTAGGCCTCCGGCAGGATATCGTCAACGCCGTCGCCGTCGGCGAGGCGGCCCCTGAACTCCTGCGTCTTTTGCGCCATCTGCTCGTCCGTGAGGGCCTTAACGGACGGCTCCAGGCCGTTTATCTCCTCTACGGTGTGCCGCAGGCGCTTAATCTCCTTGGCGCTGTAATTGCCAAAGATCAATTCCATAATATTCAAATCGTACACCTCTTTGCGGATTGTCAAAGCTTTATAATAATTAAATGCAGTGCCTGTCCGGCAAGATTTTGTGAACTGCGGGGCGGACCCTGTGTCCGCCCGCATTTCGTGCGGAGACAAGCTCCGCCCCGCCGCGTTTTATCGCCGGATGATACGGCGGGGCGCGCCGAATTCGCGTATAAGTATTCTATCAATTGCGGGGGCGCATTGCAAGTTTTATTTTCTTGGCAAACACGTCAAACGCGCGAACTGTAACAAATCTGTAAAACAAAACCAGCAGCATTTGTGCCATAGTCAATCTAAGGGGGTTGGATGTGGGTATAAAGAAAATCAGTTTGAAAGGTAAACACTATATGATCAGCATGAATGCCGAGAGATACCTTAAAGAGTTGCTGGGGCTCTGAAAGAGTTGTAACAGCGGAGATCCTATATAATGTCAAAAATTCCTGATTGCCTGCCTTCTGCTTAAGATATGGGTTAGTGCGTTTGATGTGCCTTTGCGATTTAGGACTTGACAAAGGCCCCATTTTAAGGTAAGCTTATTCTACCAGTGAGAGGAAATCCCAGTGTCAAGGCGGAAGAAATTATCGTGCTGGCAACAACCAAGTCCGGTTTTGATTCTGGATAAACCCAGTAAATTCAAGTTTCTCGCGTTTTCAAATTCGCCCAGGTAGCTCAGTTGGTAGAGCAGAGGACTGAAAATCCTTGTGTCACTGGTTCGATTCCAGTTCCAGGTACCAGCGAACATAGATTATAACTCAACTTTCGCACACCCCAAAACAAAGTCTGTCCTTGATATAACCTGGCAGAGCGGTAATGAACTGTTGAACGAAGGAATCAATACGCCCAGCCGCCAGGTGTAAGTAATCCCGCAGACAAAGATC
>Ga0209629_10004194_pt1 | contig 10601 bp, 9 predicted proteins | sample TergutCu122P5_FD_187286 | JGI IMG/M metagenome (GOLD analysis project Ga0209629, IMG submission 187286) | Cubitermes ugandensis P5 segment gut microbial communities from Kakamega Forest, Kenya - Cu122 P5 (SPAdes) (version 2) | ecosystem: Host-associated > Arthropoda: Insects > Digestive system >... | reverse complement strand
TGGAGGTTGTAGCTTCACTCTCTCAAGGTCGCACAGCTGCTGCGCAGTGCGGCTTGTTTACGCACAAATCAGTCCCGGTCATATTTGAACCACCTTGTAATTGTTATAAAGATAGCAACTAAAGTAGTAATGGTGAAATACCAGTAGATACAGCAACTGTCATCATGTTTTCTTTTAGTGGCCTGCACAACAAAACTAGCTGTGCTTAAAAACTTTCGACGTTGCAGCTACAACTTCCAGCTCCGATACATCGGGTGGTGAGGTGCTGTGAAGCATCTGTACTTCCTGGAAGATGAGAGATTCAGTGTGCGCTAACAGTAGGCTATCACGGTATTCGATGGTTGATACTGATTGGCTCTCTGTTGATGGGTACAGTTGAACATTTTGTCCCGTTACACGACAAGTCCTGACGTTATGCAAGATGCCGTTTCCTTACAGGGACCAGGTCGAAGTGATCCAGATGACATTCTGACGACACTTGAAATTTATCTGCTGCTTACTGCTGAAAATGTATATCCAGTCACGGGAATGTCGGATGAGAATTGGGGCGAAATTCTTTGGTAAAATCCGCCGGCTGTATAGAGTCCTAGTTTCGTCCCTCTGGAAGTATAAGCTAGAGTCACAAGTTAGGATATTACTGCCATAAATTGGCTTATCTGCAGGGCATACCATAAGGCCTTTCCCTTTACTCTTCTTTATGTCCGCGTCTTTCCACAAAAGGAACCTTTGATTAGTGTCATCTAGTACCAAATTATCGAACTCGGCATTTAATTGAAAGTAATTATCCAAATTGGAAATTCTGTGAGGAAAAGTGATCAGCTTGTACAAATCGAAATGTCTCTCAAATGTTTTTAAAAGTACTAGCATAACTAAATTTACACTACGTTAATCTCTAAGTACAGAAATATCCACAAATTTATAAATCAATATTATATTATTCTGTTGTAAACCAGCACATAAATTATAACCATCTGGAAAGTAGGATGTCATATTATTAAGAATATTCCTTAACGTAACAGGTGGAATTAAAGTCAGAGACAATTTCACCCTCATGTTGCTGTCCAAAGAAATCAAAATCTCCTTAACCATAATTCGTAATTACAAAATAGCAAATTCTAGCTGACGAATATTTGCAAATGTGTTACTCTGATGGTAAATAGTGTAGTTTAACCAGTTAATCGCTCTATCAGTCTCATCCTTCCACTTGTTTGAATCCAGCATAATAGCTTGCACCTTCTGGGTTAAGTTTTCAACAGTTTCTATATTAAATTTAAATGCAGAGTCTAAAGTTTTCAAGTATGTCATTTGGTGATTGACCGAATGGAAAATTTCCCCTTCAGTTCTATGTAACTGATCTACTGTTCTGTGTAATTCCTCTAAGTCTAACAAGGTAGCTGTAAAAAGAAACCATTTTGACGTAGAACCAACTGCACTTGATACAACACGTCTGTTATCAAGACGGGGTAACATTTCTCTAAAAACAGTAAGTACATCCTCAAATTTCTCTAATATATGATATATGTTGTTCAGTTCATGTACTGGGACAATTAGCGTTTTAAATTTACTTGTGTGGAAAAAATCATTCCTTAGCTTTGAAATTGTTTGCTCGTAGAGGTTGAGATCCAGGTTCACAGCTACAGTCCATGCATCATTACTCAAAAAAAAAAGTCTTTTTCTTTGATAATTGCTTCTGCTAGGGTTCTCATGACAATGCTACCTTAATCCCATGGCACCTGAGGTATTTAACTCCATTCCTCAACCCGCAGATTTTACGTTATCAGAGACTTTTCTGTGACTTTTAAATTACAATATTTAAATAGATGAAGCGGAAGAGCATGTAACATAGTAGAATTAGTATGACTATTGAACAGGAGGAAGGAGATAAACACGTATGTGACCAGGTAAAGAGTGTAGTTTCCGTTCTATTGTTTTGTAATAAGTTTGTTTTCTTTAATATGAGTGGCAACTATAAATAACATGTTGATCTACTTTTTCTTTAAAAATGAGATTTCTTTCCTTTTTGGTTGGATATCACATGTTCTGGCACCGTCGAATTTGGTTGAGTTAATGGCGGTCATTTATCGGATGGGGCGCAAATGTTACAGAAGTCCGCTTCGTGTAGATGCCTCCGGTAAAAATAGTTTGGGAATACGAAGTGGGAGCCTACAAATGTTAAGAAAATGCTTCACCATACGCCGTCTGCGTTCATGTATGATATGACCCAATTTCACATTTCTAACACTCCGACCTGACGCTGACCGACCTGAACTTACAAAATACACAACTGTGTCATGGTCGCTTTGGAAAGACAAATGGCGTTCATTGGTTTGTGACGTCATTATGAAGGCCTGTGTCACGTAGCTCATAGTTCGCAGTAACTCCCTTCTCTAGTGTAAAACATGACGAAAAATCTGTTTTTTATATACCGCCCATACACTGGACTATAACAATCACAGATAGTACTCAGATGAATGGAAATAAAAGTCAGTAAACACAAAGTTATGTTACAGCAACACTCACCACACTAATTCAGCATAAAAATTCCTGCGTTGCGTCACACAAATGTATTACATCCGGTTACAAAACCGATGAAAATTTTGTGAAGGTACAGTAAGAGTAGGGGTCTGTTTGACTGTATTTGTGCCACCCCCTGATCGTCTTTCACTCGACTCCACTCAGTTGGCAGGAAGCACCGAATATGTAAGGGGTGTCCATAAATGTGAATTATTACATTACATCAAAATATAAGTAATATTCCACAATACTCGTATTATCAACATACTCAAGTAAGTTATGTATTTTATACTGACTTCACTTTTTCAATATAACTATCACCATGTGTAGAAATTCGTAAAGAGAGTAATACGGTGAGGGCAAGTAGATATCTAATTTTTGGAAGTGAGGTTGCAATCGGTTCGTTGAATTAAATGAAAGGTGTTTATTAACTCTGATTATCTTCATTTCTTAATGTTTCTTCGCGAGATATCCCTGTTACCAATTTTCAGTATGCTGAAATTACTTACGATTGTTTAACATTATTTGCAAATTGTCAGGTCGCATTACAAATCCAGCTCTTTTCGTGTTTTTATAACCTGAAGCCCATCATTGCAACTAGTAATAGAAAAACATATCGCAAAGTAAGATAAAGAACTGAAGCTAATCATACTTTATACGCCAATTTCCACAAATTCGAGAAAACGACTACTGTATTTACACGTCGCTTCTAAGATTTTATATCCACTGACGTGTATCGTATTATTTTTTCAATAGTGTCAACATTTTGTTACTTCAGATTACACTTCTCAGGTAGTTCATAAGTTTCATATTTGTTATACTGTATGTATATTCTCATTTGTTAAAGGTTTAGATCATGCATATGAAATAGAGCTGTAAAATCTTCTGTTCTTGTAGTTGCGGTCTGGTAATGGTTAATTATTGTAGCCGAAACGTGTAGCTTTCTTTACTTACTCTATGTTGTGTTGATGACTGACATATTCACTCGTATTTAACAGCGAAGCTGGGCTATGCAAATATATAATTAATAAGCCAATTTGCACTAATCTGATACTTTATTCAATAAAATATCAAGAACACGTATCCATAGACATGGCTGAGTTTAAGGATACATCCTTTTATTTTCTAAGTTATTGGCCTTCTTTTATTTCCACTTTTTTGTCTCTTACTTGAAGCAGGAACATGAAGAAGGACAGCGTCTCTTGCATTATCTGCAACAGACAAACAATTCTTTTACTATGTGTAAATTTATTTGTGTACAAAATCAAAATTGTAACAAGTGGGCCTTTGTCGCAAGAGCATGGCGCGTCTTCAGGTTACGGGTGGAGGAAAGGCCTCCAATATGGAGGGTAGCTGCGAATATATTTAATATGCACTCGCGGAAAGCAGACAAGAGGTAGTCGTACCGCTTGGGTTTTGGGCGAGGTGCTAACAACTCCTCACGCTAAAACGTATCAAGTTGAAAAGCTTTCACGAAGAAATACTCGGAACTGAACTGAAATTTTGTACGATCTAAGCAACGATAAATTGTCCTGACATTTGGTACATCGAATGTTACGAGACTGTATAGGTCAGGCTTCTTTACAACAGCTGTCAGGCGATTAGAAAGATATACATTAGATTTAGTGGGTGTCCAGGAAGTTAGGTGGGACAAATGGGGCAGGATAATAGCAGGGGAATTTAATTTTTTTTTATGGACAAGGAAACGAAATTCAAAAGTTGGAAACAGGATTATTAGTACACCACAGAATAGATACAGCAGATAAGCGAGTAGAGTTTGTTAGTGACAGGATGTCATATGTACTTCTGAGAGGTCACTAGTGTAATACGTTTTTTCTCAATGTGCATGCATCAGAGTGAGGAGAAGGGTGAAGAATCAAAAGACTGTTTTTATGAGGAATTAGAGCAGGCTTTTGAACATTTTCCTAAGTAACATACGAAAAATATATTAATAGATTTTAATGCAAAAAGGGGGAGAGAGATTGTTTTCAAACCAACGAATGGGAAAGAGTCTACTTCAGGATAGTAAAGATAATGGTGTTAGAATAGTAAACTTTGCCACATAAAAAATCTGGTTGTTAAGACCACGTTGTTCACGCAACGAAAAATTCATAAGTACAGCTGAATCTGTCCTGAAGGGAAGTCTCACAACCAGATTGTTCACATTTAGATAGATAGGAAATGACATTCAAGTTTACTTGATGTACGATCTGTCAGGGGAATATACTGTGATATTGACCACCATCTGTTGGTTGCAAAAGTTAGGGAACGTTTGGCAGTAAGTAAACAAGCAGCACAGAATTTTGATGTACATAAATTTAATCTCAGGAAGCTACATGACATGGAGTTTAGGAAAAATATCAGAATGAGATTACAAACAGGTTTGCAGGTTTGGAGAACTTAATTGTTGGTGAGGATGTAAATAGGGCTTGGGAGAATATTAAAGAGAATATCTAAACCTCAGCTAAAGAGAGTGTAAGTGTGCACGAATTGAAGCAGAATAAATCAAAGTATGTTGAAGGATGTTTAGGTTTTTTAGATCAAAGAAATACTGTAACATGCAGCGGTTACAAGATTCAAAACAAAACAATTTAGAAAATCTAAACAATGTAAGGCGTGAAGCTAGCAGATATTTCAGGAGAAAAAGAAGGAATATCGGAAAGATAGATTTGATGTACTTGAAACTAACAGCAAGATAACAAGTAACGGAAGCTTGTACAGGGGCATCAATAATTTTAAGAAGGTTTACCAACCTAGAATTAATATGGTAAAGGAATGATATTATTACAGACTCCCAGAGTATTTTGGTTAGGTGGAGGAACCCTTTCTCTCAGCTGATCAATGTACATGGAATTAGCAAGTTAAGGCAGACTGAAATACATGAAGCAGAACCACTAATGTCTTGAGCCGAATGTCTTCGTATTTGAGATGGATATTGAAATGTTAAAAGGACACAAATCGCCAGGTACTGAACAAATCCCAGCAGAATTTTTTAAGGCAGGAGGTAGAACAATTCGCTCTGAGATCCAAAACTTATTATTTCTATTTGGAATGAGGAGGAGTCTATCAAAATACCTACCTATAAGGAAGGTGATAAAATAAACTGTAGTAATTATAGAGATATATCAATTTTGCCAACTACGTGCAACACTTTATCCAACATCCTCCTGTCAAAGCTAACTCCATATGCAGAGGAAATTATTGGGGATCATCTCTGTTTATTTTAACGCAACAGGTCAACTAGCGATCGTATAATTTTCTGTTTCCTCAACGTCGCTCTGGGGCAATCTGACCCCGAGGTCTACTATTTGCCTACCGCGGTCGATTTATGCTTAACGAGTGTGTATCAATTGCGTCCCAGGCTGCGTAGGATCAGAGTATCAGTTGCGTCCCGCCGTCACTTTTTAGGTGTAACATTTGTGTGCCTGGCTTTCGAGGGGTTAAAGTATTGTTGCGTCCCGCCGTCAGTTTTCAGCTGTAACAGTTGTGTGCCAGTTGTGTCCCACGCTGATGGAATGAAATGGAAAGAGTAATAGTTGCAAAAGTGATACGTAGTGAAAAACGGAAAGAACTCTTTGTCATTACGGGCTTCCAGTTCCGTTTCCAAAAAAATTCTTATAATATTATGGAAAGATGGTGTTGTACTCACAAAAGTAAGTGATACGTAAAGTGAAATGGAAGACGACATTTTTTTTGGTGGGAGGGGAGCGGGGTAATGTGATGCACATCCATTATGAAGACAGTGAAGCGTGCTTAAACTGACAGAAAATGAATTAATATGTCAAAAGGAAAGCAATGGAGGACTTGTGTGAAAGACCGCGCAAACTGATTCTCAAAGAACTACAAAGCTAGGACTTGGATACTGTCACTTATAACGACATTATGAACATTAGCAGGAACATTAGAAGGAACATGCATAAAGCACGCTCCTCCCATCTGCTTCCTCTTCCAACAGATTTTGAAGAAACTCATGAAGCATTTAGTGCTGTACATGTGTTGACAATTTCGAAAGAACACTTTTGAATGTTATTGATTCGGAAAATAATATTTAAAGTTTTCTTGTGAAAACCAGTTACGGTTTCTCAGCTCCATTGATGTGCTCTATGTTGAAGGGACATTCAAATCAACACCGAAATTTTACCACCAGCTATTTACAATTAATGGAATCAGCAGTTGTCACTATGTGCCACTTGCAATTTTCTTCCTGGCCAACAAACACGAAACGTCCTATGAGGGTACATTTAGATATACAGCATCGAAGGCTGCCACACTGTTGTCACTGCGTTAGGAAAGCCGGTTTGACGGTCAGCATGAACAACTTTTGGACAAATATTCACACCAAGTGTTGGGACTAAGCAAGGAGTCTGGAAAAAGACTCTGAGGTAAGTAATTTCTTGAAGAAAATACTCGGCCTGTCGCTTTTACCACCGGCGGAATTCAACGACTCTTTTGCTTCTGACTTTGTATCCAATCTCCCAAACGAAAAGCGAGTGCAAGAGTTTCGCGACTACCTGTGAGAAAATTATATTGATTCAGACTCCAATTTTCCTCTGCCTGTTTGGTCCGAAATTTCTGCTTCGTCACAGAGGACCATAAACGTTTGTGAGCCAATTCATGCTCATTTCAATGCACTATTTTACAGTGCGCATCTTAATATTTTTGTTTTTGTACCTGCATTGCAAAAATACAGAATGAGACCTACATTAAAATGAGAAGCGTCACTACACTAAGACTTAAAAAAAATATACTGCAGTCAAACAAGAGGACTTCACCTCCTCAAATACTGGAGTTCAGGGCTAAACTGATTTCGAGAATCGAATTTGTTTCATCATGTCCTATAATTTCTACCAAACACAGACATTTAGTTTCTTATTGCCTGCATTTACGATGCCACTTGTCCGTTCTGTAAATGTGCATATTATTGCACAAAATAACAAATACTATGCATGTCAAACCACAGCGAGCTAAGAAATTTGATGTTTTAAGGTTTACATTTTAAAATAAATATAAATTAATTACACTAAAAATACCATATGCTACAAATCAAGGAAACATTTGTTCGATCGCAACCTACATACAAAATCTATATATTATTAACCATTCGGTTCTCTTGTCTCATTTCTATGCAAAATATTTTTATGAAATTAGCATTTCTTATTTGTGCTTATTTTATTAATTTCAGGTTAAAAGTTTTTGTTCTTACTAATCTCATTAATGGTGACAAATTGATGTCCCTCCTTCCTAATATTTCGAAGACATTTTTTTCGTTTCATGAGTTAAAACAAATGTTCACACAAATATGTGCTACCAAACATCAAACGCATTTGGAGAATCAATTGAATTACTTCTAGACATGAAAAAGAATATGTAATGAGATATAACACGGGCGATTCTGCAGAATGGATAAGAATTATATGAGCACATTTCGGGGGTCCAGTGCTTGGTACTACGAGACTTAATGCGTTTGAAACTCTTTCCGGAAAATTGTTTTCATCAGATCATAAAAGTAAATTGCAATGATCCATATTAGGAACATAATGTGCCTGTTATCTTCCCCGCTAAAATTTTTTTTAATAGGGTTTAAACATCAGACAGTAACATGACATAACAAATGTGCATTGACGATATCATTCAAAAATTTTGTATGTGTACATATAACTGTGTATAAAGTCACGTGCAATAAAACTGTGTAAGAACCCTTAAATTGTTAAGTATTTTGTATACCCATATCTTTCAATGTAATTGATACGTGTGCGGTTGACGACTCGGAAAGCGACTAATACGTGTGAAGCAGACAACTTAGACGCAATTGATACAATTTCTTACTAACCGCGGGACGCAACTCGTACTTCCCCCTCTGGCCCATACAGCCTCAAATTCAATGGTTTTTACGGACTTGTTCTCGGGCACAAAACGGCTGGTTTGTGCAGGTAAGTAATGACTTCCTTCTTATTCCGTAGTTGAGAATGAGTGTATTTGTACGTCCACGTGGTTACATGCCTTGTTGTTGTGCAATGGGACACATTTACTTTAGACTGTTTTTTTATATATTCTTTTAAGGGTAGTTAGATACTGACAGCCATATCTAATTGTTTGAGTGAAGTGTAACACGAGATAAAATACAAATGTAGCTAAAGACATTTATAAGAAAAATTTCGTGTTATAAGTGACAGTTTACTGATCATGTGCATATATGAGAATGCGTGTACAGGAGAATTTGTGGAAGAAAATTATATGCAAACATATCACAAAATTTCATGGCCAAACTGAAGGGAAATTCGTTTTTATTTTTTTCTTAAATAACGAAATATTTAAGCTGTTCCAAGAATTTGAGCTTTCTGTATTTTCCTGCATAATTATTATCACGGCCCAGAACCGTGACGTAGAGAATGTTCTGTTTTGAAACATTTCCACTCAGGCGGTGTCATTTCTTTCGTACATAAAATCATATTAACCATGAATTATAATCTTAGATTTGAAACTTTGCTAATTCATACATATATACTCACATGCATGCACACATACGTACAAATAACCACACATACTGTACATACATACATACATACATACACGTACGTACATACGTACGTACATACATACATGCATACAAGCCTACATACCTACCTACATACATACATATATATAAACATACATTCAATGTGGTCACATTTGATACCGGAACAAACTTTCCAGCTGTCAGATGGAACTCCTTATTAGCTGTAGCGATTATGAACATCAGACATCGCTGAAATGGAATAGGAGTTCCCAACCAGTCACAACCGAATGCCGCGTCTCTCACACTCTCCGCCTGAAACATTTCACAATTAATTTTTGAAGACCCCTTAATCCCTGCATCCACATTTTTTGCCATAGCAGCTGCCTGGCAAGCAGTGAATACAGCTGTGTATAGTTGATCTAAAATGTTTTCCTCAAAGTTGAAATTTCGTGAAATATCATCTAGTCATAAGATCATATCAGTATGATCTACTGCACGATTTTCTACTTGCAGGAAATTTTCCTAATATTTATGACGCTTTGAAGTAAAGTTTTGTAGTTTTGTTCCTTCATGTGTTGTCGCCTTTCGTCAGGTTCGGAATACGTGCATCGTGTGAGTAATTTCTGCCGTTAATTTTACCTAACCATTTTATACTTTACCTGTTATTGGACAAAAGGAATGCTTATTTTAATTGTATTGCTAACCTTGTGTTGTGCGTGGAGAGGAGTGTAAAATTTTGTTTTCCAAAGAAGGAAGGAAATATTAAAAATACATTCGTGACATGAAAATACTTACATGAATAATATGTATATCATTTTGGTTTACCGTATGTAAACGTTATTTTCTTCTTCCAACCTTTACAACAGTTTTTGTCAAAGGATGAAATACGAAATTTCAAATAACAAAATCATAAATAACAATTAACTTTGTTTTACTTTCCATAGGTTGCAACACACTGACCTTCATTTAAAATGTCTTAGGAGTTCCGCGTTTTTTGTAACAGGGCAGTATACGCAGAAGATTATCACACTTGAAATATATATAACATATCCTTTCGTTTGGCATCCGTTTTATTTGTGCTGGTAGAAAATAGATGTATGAAACTGTTTCTGTCTGAAGCAATAGAAGGCAATGGTTAAGGAACGTGTCTTCCAAATAGTGTCAAGGAGATTCCTGATAACCGAGGCCGTGCTATAGGGATTTATTTACTGCTGCAATTTCGATTAAATTTTATTAAATCTTTATTTCTCAAATCACAAACTTTATCAGACTTTAACACACCAGCTCTTTGAAACCTAATATGTGACAATAATGTCATCATCATCATCATTATTATTATTGTGATTAGAGAAATGAAATTCTTTCTAAACCCAAAATCAGTGTAACCGAAATTAGAATAATTTCAATTTGTGGGTACAACTTGCGGAACCCACCTGAAAAATAATCACGTGGTTAGCAATAAAAAATATAAGTCATTGTTAACATTTTGGATTATTAAAATCAGGGATATCGTGAAATAAATGAACTATTTTTTTTAATCAGAAACCTCACTGCAGAAAACCGGTTAATATAAAAAATACCCACTGCTCAA
>Ga0209629_10004193_pt1 | contig 10601 bp, 11 predicted proteins | sample TergutCu122P5_FD_187286 | JGI IMG/M metagenome (GOLD analysis project Ga0209629, IMG submission 187286) | Cubitermes ugandensis P5 segment gut microbial communities from Kakamega Forest, Kenya - Cu122 P5 (SPAdes) (version 2) | ecosystem: Host-associated > Arthropoda: Insects > Digestive system... | reverse complement strand
TCCTCCCGCGCCGGTTGGCGTCGGTCAGACGACGGTCACCATGGCGGCCGGCGCTTTGGCCCAGATGGCCGCGGCAGGCAAAGACGCCGCGCCGCAACCGGCCGCCATTCTGGAAAATGATGAGCTTTACCGGGACACGCTGGCGCTCGGCTCTTTGACGCCGGCCAAGCCGCCCGTAACGGCGCGCAAGCCGGAGCCGGCTGCTCGGGGCGGCTTTGATTTCGATCTGGGCGCGCGTTCGGCCGAGAAGGCGCCAGCGGCCAGCGCCGCCGTGCAAACGCCGGCGTCTGCCGCCAGCGCTGACGACCTCGCCCTGGATTTCGACATATCCGGCGATGTGCCGCTGGAAGCGACGGCAACCCGGGTTGGCGATCTGCGCCTGCCTGAGGATAACGACGCCTACCCGATTGCTCCCGCCATCCCTGAATCGGCTACCGCGCGTTCCGGGAATCAGGATGACGATCACGATTTCTCAAACACCGGTACGTTGTTGGTGCGGCCGCCGCCAGCCAGGGACGACAACGGTTTCTCCATCGAGAAAGCGGCAGCCAGTACTTTTGTCGGTGGCGGTGAAAAGAAACAGGAAGCCAAGGCAGCGAGCGCGCCAGCACGGCCCGCGATCGCGCAGCCGCCGGCGGTCGATTTCGGCGCGACGACGCAGATCAACGTCCCGTCTGAAGACCTCGATGCCGGGACGCTGAGCATGCCTCTGTCCTTCGATGCCAAGCCGGAACATGACGACGTCGAGTTCGATATCCGCCTGACCGAGTCGGCCGTCCTCGGCGCACCGATGAAGTCGCCGGACTCCGATACCGAGCCGGAACATGACGATCAGAACATGGTCGCGACCGTGGTCCGCCCGGTAGCTGATACCGATAACGTCGAGTTCGATGTCAGCCTGACCGATTCGGTCTTCCTTGGCGAGCCGATGACGTCGCCGGAGTTCGACATCGGTTCGATCAACCTTGACCTGGCTGCGCCGCCGGGGGCAGCCCCGGCAGCGGCAAGCAAGATCCCGACGGCCACCGCCCACGATACGCAGTGGGAAGAGGTGAACACCAAGCTCGATCTGGCCAAGGCCTATGAGGAAATGGGTGATCTCGAAGGAACCCGCGAATTGCTCCAGGAAGTGCTGAGCGAAGGCTCGCCCGATCTCGTCGAGCAGGCCAAGGCGATACTGGCCCGTATCGGCGAGTAGAATCGCGGTTTGCGAACGGCACATGGCCCCGCGAGGGGCCATGTGCATTTGGGGAGCCTGATTCTTGCACCCGTCCTGTGCCCTGATTCTCTGGCTGGCCGCCGTGCTGGCCCTGCCAGCCCTCAGCCCTGCCGGCGCGCTGGCGCTGGCCGCCGCGCTACTGCTGCTGGCCGGCGGCAGCCTGCTACGCCCGTGGTGGAAGGCCATTCGCCGCGCCCGCTGGCTGTTGTTGACGCTGTGGCTGATCCTGGCCTGGAACACGCCCGGCGAAGCCTTTGCCGATCTGTCCTGGATGCCGACCTACGAAGGCATCGCCGCCGCCAACCTGCATGCGCTGCGGCTGATCGTCATGCTCGGCGGCCTGGCCTGGCTGCTCCATCGCCTCGGCCGCGACGGCCTGGTCAGCGCCCTGTGGGGGCTGCTGTCACCTTGTCGCGCCCTCGGCCTCGATAGCGAGCGGCTGGTCGTGCGGCTATCACTGGTGCTCGATCATCTGCAAACCGAGCCGGAAAAAGGCGCCTGGCGGCGCATGCTCGGGATCGCCGCCCTGCCCGCCACGGGGCCGGCAACATTGCATCTCGCACTACCGCGCTGGACGTTGCGTGATTCCCTGATGGCCGGCTTGATCGGCGCTGGACTGCTGGCAGCGCTGTACGTATGAGAATCGCGCTGGGCATCGAATATTGCGGCGCCGCTTTCCACGGCTGGCAGAGCCAGGCCGGCGGCGGCGCCGTGCAGGATGCGCTGGAGGCGGCGCTGGCCGCCATCGCCAGCCAGCGCGTCGGCACCCTGTGCGCCGGGCGGACCGATGCCGGCGTGCATGCGACGCAGCAGGTGGTGCATTTCGACGCGCCGGTCGAGCGGCCGCTCAGCGCCTGGGTGCGCGGCGTCAATGCACACCTGCCGGAGGGCATCGCGGTGCGTTGGGCGCAGCCGGTAGACGACGCATTCCACGCCCGTTTCAGCGCCCATGCCCGGCGTTATCGTTATCTGTTGCTCAACCGGCCGCAACGGCCCGGCTTGTGGCAGGGGCGGGTCGGCTGGTTCCATTGGCCGCTCGATCTGGCTGCGATGCAGGCGGCCTGCGCCGCACTGCCCGGCGAACACGATTTCTCCGCCTTTCGCGCCGCCGGCTGCCAGGCCAGGTCGCCGGTCAAGCTGATGCGCCACGCGGCGGTGCGCCAATGCGGATCATTATTCGTTTTCGATTTTGAAGCCTCGGCCTTTTTGCATCACATGGTGCGCAACCTGGTCGGCGCGTTGGTTGTCATTGGCAAAGGCTCTCAGCCGTCAACCTGGATCGGCGAGTTGCTGGCGATGAAAGATCGCCGGCTGGCAGCCCCGACCTTTGCGCCGGCTGGCCTGTATTTTCGCGGGCCGCTCTATGAGCCGCGCTGGGGATTGCCGGAGCCGGCCGACGACCTGTTCGATGGATTCCTGACATGAAAACCCGCATCAAAATCTGTGGCCTGACCCGCGAAGCGGATGTCGATGCCGCCGTCGCCGCCGGCGCCGATGCCATCGGTTTTGTTTTCTACCCGCCCAGCCCGCGCTACGTGACGCCGCAGCGGGCGGCTGAACTGGTGCGGCGGATTCCGCCTTTCGTCGAGGTTGTCGGCCTGTTCGTCAATGCCTCGGCGGTGGCGGTTGCCGCCGCTTGCGCCGCCGCGCCGCTGAATCTGCTGCAATTTCACGGCGACGAGGACGCGGCCTATTGCCGCCAGTTTGCCCGGCCTTGGCTGCGTGCGGCGCGGGTGAGGCCGGGGCTTGATCTGGTAGAATTTGCCCGCTCTTTTCCCGATGCTCGCGGTTTGTTGCTGGATGCTTTCGTCGATGGTTATGGCGGCGGCGGCGACATTTTCGACTGGACGCTGATTCCACCGGGGCTGCCGGGGTTTCTCGTGCTTTCCGGCGGGCTGACGGCGGCTAATGTCGGCGACGCCATCCGGCGCGTGCGGCCAGCGGCGGTGGATGTTTCCTCCGGCGTGGAAGCGGGCAAGGGCATCAAGGATCACGACAAAATCGCCGCCTTCGTCGCGGCAGTACGGAAAGCCGATGAATCACTACAACTTCCCCGATGATCGCGGCCACTTCGGCCCCTATGGCGGCGTTTTCGTCGCCGAGACGCTGTTTGGCGCGCTCGATGAATTGAAGGCGGCCTATGCCGAGGCGCAGGCCGATCCGGCGTTTCGCGCCGAATACGACTATGAACTGAAGCATTTCGTCGGCCGGCCATCACCGATCTACCATGCCAAACGCCTGTCCGACAGGCTGGGCGGAGCGCAGATTTATTTGAAGCGCGAGGATCTGAACCACACCGGCGCGCACAAGGTGAACAACTGCATCGGCCAGGCCCTGCTCGCCCGGCGCATGGGCAAGCCGCGCGTCATCGCCGAAACCGGCGCCGGCCAGCACGGCGTCGCCACGGCCACGGTGGCCGCCCGCTATGGCTTTGAATGCGTGGTTTACATGGGCGTCGAGGATGTCCGCCGCCAGGCGGCCAACGTCTATCGCATGAAGCTCCTGGGGGCCAGGGTGGTACCCGTCGACTCCGGCTCGAAAACGCTCAAGGATGCGCTCAACGAAGCCATGCGCGACTGGGTCACCAATATCCACAACACCTTCTACATCATCGGCACGGTCGCCGGCCCGCACCCCTACCCGATGCTGGTGCGCGATTTCCAGAAAGTCATCGGCGAGGAATGCCGCGTGCAGATGCCGGAAATCGCCGGTCGCCAGCCGGATGTGGTGATCGCCGCGGTCGGCGGCGGGTCGAACGCGATGGGCATTTTCTATCCCTATATCGACGTGCCGGACGTTCGTCTGGTCGGCGTCGAGGCCGCCGGTTCCGGCATCGCCAGCGGCAAACACGCCGCCTCGCTGATCGCTGGCGTGCCGGGAGTCTTGCACGGCAACCGTACCTATCTGTTGCAGGACGAGAATGGTCAGATCATCGACACCCATTCCATTTCCGCCGGCCTCGACTACCCCGGCGTCGGCCCCGAACACGCCTGGCTCAAGGACAGCGGCCGCGCCGACTACCAACCGATCGACGATGCCGAAGCGCTCAAGGCATTCCACGACCTGTGCCGCCTCGAAGGCATCATCCCGGCGCTGGAATCGAGCCATGCGCTGGCCTACGCGATCAAACTGGCGCCGACGCTGGCCCAGGACAAGATTCTGCTGGTCAACCTCTCCGGCCGGGGTGACAAGGACATGCACACGGTGGCCGAACAATCCGGGATTACCTTCTGATGTCGAGAATCCACACCGTTTTCCAGCGCCTTGCCGGTGAGGGCCGCCAGGCGCTGATTCCCTTCATCACCGCCGGCGATCCGGCCGACATGACCGTGCCGCTGATGCGCGCGCTGGTCGCTGCCGGCGCAGACATCATCGAACTGGGCGTGCCGTTTTCCGACCCGATGGCCGACGGCCCGACCATCCAGCGCGCCTCCGAGCGCGCCCTGGCGCACGGCATGAGTCTCTCCAAGGTGCTGCAACTGGTCAGCGCCTTTCGCGCCAACGACGACAAAACGCCAGTGGTGCTGATGGGTTATGCCAACCCGATCGAGGCGACGGGCCTTGAAGTCTTTGCCGAAAAGGCCGCCCAGTCGGGCGTCGACGGCGTGCTGGTGGTCGATTACCCGCCGGAAGAAGCCGCCGACTTCGGCGCGGCGATGAAAGCGCGCGGCCTCGACCCGATCTTTCTCATCGCGCCGACCTCGACGCCGGAGCGCATCGCCCAGGTGGCGGCCATTGCCAGCGGCTATGTCTATTACGTGTCGCTGGCCGGCGTCACCGGCTCCGGCGCGCTCAACATCGCAGCCGTCGCCGAGCGCCTGCCGGCCATTCGAGAGACCGTCGGCCTGCCAGTCGGCGTCGGCTTCGGCATCCGCGACGCCGAGGCCGCCGCGCGCGTCGCCGGTTTTGCCGATGCCGTCATCGTCGGCAGCCGGATTATCGAAGAAATCGAAAAATCGACCGTTGATACCGTTTGCGCCAATGTCCGGGCGCTGGTCGCGGAACTGCGTCGCGGCATGGATGAGACGAAAAAGGTGAAAAAATGAGCTGGCTGACCAAACTGCTGCCCCCGAAAATCAAGCGCGAACAAGGCAGCCCGCAGCGCCGCAGCCACCTGCCGGAGGGCCTGTGGAGCAAATGCCCGGCGTGCGAGGCGGTGCTCTACGCCACCGACCTTGCCAACAACCTGCAAGTCTGCCCGAAGTGCGGCCACCATCACCGCCTCAATGCCCGCCAGCGCCTCGATCTGCTGCTCGATGTCGAAGATCGCAGCGAGATTGGCGTCGAGGTCGTGCCGGTCGACAGCCTGAAATTCAAGGATTCGCGCAAATACCCCGAACGCCTGATGGAAGCCAACCGCGACACCGGCGAAAGCGATTCGCTGGTCGTGCTGCAAGGGGCGATCAAGACCCTGCCGGTCGTCGCCGCCGCCTTCGAGTTCGATTTCATGGGCGGCTCGATGGGTTCGGTGCTCGGCGAGCGCTTCGTGCGCGGCGTGCAGATCGCCGTCGAGCAGCGGCTCCCCTTCATCTGCATCACCGCCTCGGGCGGCGCGCGCATGCAGGAGGGCCTGTTCTCGCTGATGCAAATGGCCAAGACCACGGCCGCCCTGACCCGGCTGGCGGCAGCCGGCCAGCCCTTCATCTCGATCCTGACCGACCCGACCATGGGCGGCGTCTCGGCCTCCTTCGCCTTCGTCGGTGATGTCGTCATGGCCGAACCCAATGCCTTGATCGGCTTCGCCGGCCCGCGCGTCATCGAGCAGACGGTGCGCGAAAAACTGCCGGAAGGCTTCCAGCGCTCCGAATTCCTGCTCGAAAAGGGCGCCATCGACATGATCGTCGACCGCCGTCAACTGCGCGACCAGGTGGCGCGGACGCTGGCGCTGTTGCAGAAGCTGCCGGCGGCAGCGTAAGAGCGAGGTCATCGTACCAACCTCGCATGTCCGAGCAGATTCGCTTCGCCGTAGTCGAAATTCACACCAGCCCATGGGAGGCGCATGTCAGCCGTGCCCTGCTCGAGTCGGAAGGGATTCCCGCCTTTCTTGCCAACGAGCATCAGATTTGGGCGAGCTGGCGGATGTCGCTTGCCCTGGGTGGCGTGCGTGTACTCGTCCCCGCCAACTGCGTTGAAGCCGCCATGAGCGTGTTCAAAATCCGGGATGCCGGTGAATTGCAGGCCGCCTTGCTGGCACAGCAACCGTTCGGACAGCCGATCTGCTTGCAGTGCGGCGCAAGCGAACTCGTCACGACGCGCAATGGATCATCCATTGCGCTCGCGGCGCTCGCTCTCTTCATTTGGGGAATCATTTTCCCGCCGGGCAAAGAGACGCGGTGTTCTGCCTGCGGGAGTTCAACAATTGGCGAAACCTGAATGCGGCGAACCGGAAAGCTGGGGACTTTATAGAGCCGGCCATTAAGCATTGACATTTCCGCCGTCATTGCGAGGGGCGAAGCCCCGTGGCAATCCAGACCGCTGCCTGGATTGCCACGGGGCTTCGCCCCTCGCAATGACGATGGATTCTGAACGCATCATTCAATACTTGATGGCCGGGTGAATAGGGTAAATAACGGTTGTTGGCTCGGGGGTTCGGCAGAAGACCGAAGTTGCTGGACGGGCGTACCTCTGGTGGTTGGAAGTTCCATTCATTTTCTCGTGGTGTTATGAAATCAACATTTTTTATTGCTGCTGCCATCGTCACTCTGGCGGCCTGCCAAACGGCGCCGTCTCCCGTTCCCTCGCAGGTTCCGCCGATTGTCTCCTCGACCATGAAGGGTGGAAAGGGTATCCCGTATGGGAGGTCAGACTCATCTGCACCCTATTGGCAAAGTACAAAACTAATGATCGCAAGTGACCCTGAATATGGCAAATCCAGTGACAAACCTATACGCACTGGCCCAGTTTTTTCGCGAGGGCACATCCTTTTCCTGAACGCGCTACGTGGACCAAACGGCGAACCGATAGAGTATGAACGCATTGGATCGTGCTGCGCATTTGAAGATGAGTCACCGCCGTTCAGAGGAGGTTTGCTGGATGTCTATCGCATCAAGATCGACGGCAGCTCCGTGGAAGTTTTGCTGTTCGTTGACATGTACCGAATGGGCTTGCCTGAAGTTCCCGCAGGTTTCACCGTGCGTTATTGAACCGGCAATTAAGCATTGAACATTCCCGCTGCGTCATTGCGCTACGTCGCAGCATCCATGCGGCTTGTGGATTCTGCGACTACGCTTCGCTCCGCGCAGAATGACAACACTTGATTGCCGGGTGAATAAATCCCGCTCTGGCAAGCGAAGGCGATATGCGGCTCGTGCGCCCAATGCCGGTTTTTGCCTTCACCAATGAAAACAGGCGGCAGAAACTTCTGCCGCCTGTCTGAAAAAGGCCCCCGCGAGTGCCGTTAGGCCGGCATCCTGAACCGGAGTTCAGAGTGGTCGCTTTCCTCTCGCCTCAGGCGCTTGCGACGAAGCAAGCGCACAACGGCGGGTTGGTCGGCAACCGATGCCAATCAGCATTGGTTCAAGGAATGTATGGCCTTGACAAACACCGCAGGGGACGCTCGGTTGGCTCGCGCCGCAGGCGGTTCAGATGTCGAGCCGTTGCTGGGGCGCCAGCACGGAATCGATCCGCGCTCCCATGGCGTCGATTCTACGCCTTGCGTCGGAAGTATCAAGCATCTCGTCGGTGGTGCCGGCGGCCGCCCCGGAAAGGCGTTCGTGGGCGATATGCAGCGCTGCCATGACCGCCACCCGTTCGGCGATGGTGCTCTTGGTGCGCTGGGCGACTTCGCGCATCTTGTCGTCGACCAGGTCGACCGCCGCCAGCAGCGCCGAGCGCTCTTCCGGCGTACAGGCCACGCGGTATTCGCGGCCCATGATTGTGACATCGAGAAAATTCGGCTCGAAATTCATCTCAGATATCCTCTGGCACCCGGTCGGTCAGGGCTTCGAGCCGTTCGCGCGCGGCGGTCATCGTCCGCCGCAGATGCAGGCGCTCGGCCTCGGCCGCCGCCATCTGGTTCTTCAGAACTTCATTCTCGGCGCGCAACTGGTGAACCAGGGCAATGACCTGTTCAATCTTGCTTTCGAGCGCGGCGAGTTCGCTATCCATGGCGCGAACTATAGAGTTAAAAACATTTGTTAGTCAAGGACTAAGCGCCTATTTTGAAAGTGGTTTATCGCCAGTGAGGACGGTGTTTCGGATGCGCTTCCCGGGCGCTCAAGATAGAATGCGCGCCGTTTCAGATGCTGCGCGCGGTTGCTCAGGCGTGGCAAGGAGCCGCTGAATGTCGTTGCCGTTCCCCCGCGCTTGCATCACGCCCAAATTTTGAAGTGCCCTCCATGCCCAGCCGTCGCCGCGCCATCCTGATTCTTGCTGCTCTGACCCTGCTGGCGCTGCTCAGTTTCGTCCTGGCGTTGACGGTGGGCAGCTACCGGGTGACGCCAGCCGAGGCGCTGACGGCGTTGTTCGGCGGCATGGGTGGCAACCTCGGCGGCGGGGCCGACATCGTGCTGCAACTGCGCCTGCCGCGCGCGCTGGCCGGATTCGCCTGCGGCGGCCTGCTGGCGCTGGCCGGGGCGCTGATGCAGGTGCTGTTGCGCAACCCGCTGGCCGAACCGTATGTGCTGGGCATTTCCGGCGGCGCCGGGGTCGGCGCCATGTTTGCCATCCTGATCGGTTTGCCGACGCTGGGCATCGACGGGCTGGCCTTCGCCGGTGCGCTTGGGGCCATGTTGCTGGTGTTTGGTCTGGCGCATGGCGACGGCAGTTGGACGCAGACGCGCCTGTTGCTGACCGGCGTCATCGTCGCTGCCGGCTGCGGCGCGCTGGTCGCGCTGATGCTCACCGTCGCCGAAGAACAGAAGCTGCGCGGCATGCTGTTCTGGCTGATGGGCGACCTGGCGCAGGCCAGCAGCCCGTGGCCGCCGCTGCTGGCGCTACTGGCGGCGTTGGCGGCGGCCATGCCGTTCGCCCGCGAACTGAACCTGCTGGCTCGCGGCCTGATGCAGGCGCGCGCCCTCGGCGTCGCTGTGAACCGGTTGCGCTACGTGGTCTACCTGCTGGCCTCGCTGGCGACCGCCGCCTCGGTGACGACGGCCGGTTCGATCGGTTTCGTCGGTCTGGTCGTGCCGCATCTGGTTCGACTCGCTACCGGCAACGACCAACGCCTGTTGCTGCCAGCCTCGGCGCTGGCCGGCGGTGCGCTGCTGGTGCTGGCCGATACGGCGGCGCGCACGGCGATTGCCCCGCAGCAGTTGCCGGTCGGCGTGCTGACGGCGCTGATTGGCGTGCCGGTGTTCCTGTTCCTGCTGGCGAGGCAGCCGCGATGAGCGCGCCACTGCTGGAAACCCGCGCCCTGGCGGTGGAGATCGGCGGCCGCCGCCTCGTCGACCGCCTCGACCTGACCGTGATGCCCGGCGAGCGGCTGGCCATTCTCGGCCGCAACGGCGCTGGCAAATCGACGTTGCTGGCGACGCTGGCCGGCCTACGCCCGCCGACCGCCGGCACGGTGCTGCTCGGCGGCAGCGACTGCGCCGCCCTGCCGGCCCGCGAAGCGGCCTTGCGCCGAGCCTGGCTCGGCCAGTTCCAGAACGACCCGTTCGGCTCGACGGCGCTGGAAACGGCCCTGACCGGCCGCCATCCGCATCTCGGCCGCTGGGCCTGGGAAGCGCCAAGCGACGCCGATCTGGCGCGGGCGGCGCTGGCCGCGGTCGGCCTGCACGGCATGGAAAACCGGCCGATTCACACGCTCTCGGGCGGCGAACGCCAGCGCCTGGGCATCGCCACGCTGCTGACGCAAGCGCCGCCGCTCTATCTGCTCGACGAACCCTTGTCACACCTCGATCTCAATCACCAGATGGCGGCGCTCGGGCTGTTCGCCGCCACTGCCCGCGAGCAGGGGGCCGGCGTCGTCATGGTCATGCACGATCCGGCGCTGGCTCACCGCTTCTGCGACCGGGCGCTGCTCGTCTACGGCGATGGCCAGACCGAGAGCGGCGATGTCGATGCCGTCCTGACGGCGGCGATGCTGTCCCGGCTCTACGGTTACGGCCTGCGCCAGATCGAGGATGGTGGCCGGCGCTGCTTCATTCCCGAATAATTCCATTGCCCAATCAACCGATCGTCGGCTTCGCTTGATCTGAAAATGGAATAATTCCATTTCTCGTTCGTAACGACAACAAACCGCCGAGAATCGTCATTCTGCGCGGAGCGAAGCGTAGTCGCAGAATCCACTAGTTGCATGGATTCCGCGACTACGCGCGGAATGACGATCTGGTGCCACTCGGCATATCAATAATTGCCGTTTGAAATAGAAACGGAATAATTCCATTTCGCAATAAGATCATGAATAATATGCTGATGGTTACAGGAGGCGATCATGGGC
>Ga0209629_10004191_pt1 | contig 10606 bp, 6 predicted proteins | sample TergutCu122P5_FD_187286 | JGI IMG/M metagenome (GOLD analysis project Ga0209629, IMG submission 187286) | Cubitermes ugandensis P5 segment gut microbial communities from Kakamega Forest, Kenya - Cu122 P5 (SPAdes) (version 2) | ecosystem: Host-associated > Arthropoda: Insects > Digestive system >... | reverse complement strand
GCTCCATACAATATTACTCAATCGGCATTTACGGGAGCAAGTATTAACGCAGTAACAAAAAGCGGTGATAATACGCTTCAAGGCGCTGCTTATGCCTATTTCCGCCCCGGTTCTTTCAACGGAAGCCATATTGGAGATATAACTATACCGGGTGCAACAGCATCTTCCAAGCAAACTTACGGATTTCGATTAGGTGGACCTATTATCAAAGATAAACTGTTTTTCTTTGTAAACGGCGAGTTTGAACGGAAAATATCCCCAAGCAACGCTTATTCTCCAAGCAGCACAGGAACAGGGGATGCATCCACTCTTACTGCCAGAACAAGCGCCGCTGATTTGCAAGCGGTAAAAGATTATTTAATATCAAAATATAATTATGATCCGGGCGTATATTATAACTTTAATAATTTTATAAGTCAGAACTTTAAAGTTTTAGCTCGTATGGACTGGAATGTGAATGACAAAAATAAAGTAACTGTCAGGTATAATTATGTTAAGTCTTATAATGACATTCTTACCAATGCTACGAGTGGAGGTTCTCCTTCTCTTTCTGTAGGTCGCAGCAGTGTAAGCTCTGTTGCCTTCTCCAATGCATTCTACCGGATGAACAATTCTGTAGCCTCTATCACAGGCGAATGGAACTCTCAATTTACTTCCGCGTTTTCCAACAAGTTATTGGTCAATTACACATCCAGTACCGATAAGCGTACTACTCCGAGCAGTCAACTGTTCCCATTCGTGGATATTTTTTCAGGCGGTTCTCCGTATATGAGTTTTGGGACTGAGCTGTTTTCCTATAATAATCAAGTAGTTACTAATACGTTTAATGTGTTTGATAATATGACTTATAACACTGGCGCTCATACCATAACGGGAGGCGTTTCGTATGATAATTACTATTTCGGCAATAATTATATGCGTGAAGGGACGAGCTATTACCGTTTTGCTTCCGTAGCCGATTTTCTGAATAATGCTACTCCTATTCAAATAGCCTATCAATATGGTTATAATGGGATTGACAATCCCTGCGCTGCCAATGTATCATTTGGTGTGTATGCACTTTATCTTCAAGATGAATGGAAAATTTTGCCGAATTTTAAAGTCAACTATGGCATTCGCTTGGAACAGCCAATCTTTAATAATGCTCTTCCGTCCAATGCAACTATTGATGCTTATGAGTTTAATAATGGTTATCATTTGAATGTTGGCGCGTGGGCTACTATGAGGGCGACTGTTAATCCTCGCCTCGGATTCAATTGGGATGTGCATAACGACCGTTCGTTGGTATTTCGCGGAGGATCAGGCATCTTTACCGGATTATTACCTTTCGTTTGGTTTACAAATCAGCCCGGCGCAAATGGTATGATACAAACTCCGGAAATGATAGCTACCAATATTCCGGCAGGGACAACCTTTGAACCTAATTATAAAAATTTGCAAAGCAATCCATTATTTCAAAGCACACCGGGTACATTACCAAAAAGCTCTGTCGCTGTAGCTGAAGTAGGAAAGAATTTTAAGATGCCGCAAGTGTGGCGTTCCAGCTTGGCTGCCGACATTAAACTACCTCAAGATGTTCTGCTTACGGTAGAAGGGCTGTACACGAAAGATGTTAATGCTGTTGTTCAAACCAATGTGAATTTGCCGGATGCTCAGACAACTTTTACCGGAGCGGACACACGCCAACGTTGGACATCCAACAAAATAAACTCTACTATTGCTTCGGCAATGATTTTGGGAAATACCGGTCAAGGTTATGCCTATTCATTTTCGGGACAATTGAAAAAGACATTTAGTTTTGGACTTTCCGCCATGCTGGCATATACTTATAATATGAGTAAAGACGTCAGTCCCAATCCGGGTTCTACGGCAGCTTCCGCATGGTCAAGCAACGTAGCCGTCAACAGTTTGAACAGTCCGGGATTAAGTTATTCGGGATTTGCCGTACCGCATCGTCTCACAGGTTCATTATCATATAAAATTTCTTACGCAAAACATTTTGCGTCCACCTTCTCACTCTTTTACAACGGCACACCTCAAGGACGAAAGAGTTTCACATTCACCAACGATTTGAATGGTGACAGTTACTACTCAGACTTGCTGTATATCCCGACAAAAGCGCAATTGGACGACAATTCATTCAAATTTGTAGATGCTACAGGTAAAGATACTCAAGGTAATACTATTGTATTAATGACTGCTCAAGATGAAAAAGATGCATTTTGGAGTTATATTCAAAGCAACAGTTATTTGAAATCTCATGCAGGTAAATATGTAGATCGTTTCGGATACGTGATGCCATGGGTTCATAACTTCGATTTCAAGTTTTTGGAAGATATTTATACCAATATCGGCAAGCATAAAAATACGCTGCAAATTTCATTTGACGTGCTGAATATCGGGAATATGATCAATTCCAAATGGGGCACTTACAAGACAATGAACTGTATGAGTTATGACAATATCCGATTGCTCACATCAGCTGGTACCGATGCCACCGGTTTGCCAAGCTATACGTTGAATACGTTGAACTTTGGGAAAAATAATTTAAGCGGCGCTCAAAATTTTGTTGCCAATTCAACATGGACTAACGCTTTAGCGAACGCTTGGAGCGCCATGTTAGGAATACGTCTGATTTTCTGATATGACCTATGCTTGAATTTACAGACAGGTTTGCGTTAAATTTTTAACTGACCGGATATTTCCGGTAACGAGAAAACAGGCTATCGCTAAAAAACGGTAGCCTGTTGTTTTTTAATTTTAAACTTCAAACAACGAAGCGGGGTCGGAACTCAAAAATTCTTCTAAAGGAATGCCGTCTGTTCCTACCGTGAACAATCGCTTGGGATGGAATGTATCATTAAAACTTGTCAATCCGCTGTTGTAGGAATCTTTTCCGCTTTTCACTTCAATGGCAATGATTTCATGGCTTCGCTCTATCACGAAATCAACCTCCTTGTTATTTTCGTTCCAATAATATAATTTGAATTCCTTTCTTCATTCATTCGTTTAATGAGTTCCTGCACATAATTTCTTACAATCATACTCAATAATTTATTCACTCTAAATAATAATTTATTTAGCTATATCTAAATAATTTTTTATGCAAAGGTAAATAAATATTTTGATTCAACGAAATAATTTACTCATACAGTTTTATCAAATCCTCTTTTATCGCTTCTATCGTAAAGTTTTCCTTTACCCGTAGGGCGGCGTTTTCTCCTATTTTTTTTCTTAAATCATCGTCTTTCAGCAAACGATTGATTGCATCGGCTAAGGCTTGCACATTTCCGTTTTCGGATTCCAAACCGGTTTCATTATTTAAGCAAAGCCAATTCACGCCGGAAAAAGGAATGGTGAACGTAACGGCAGGAAGTCCGCAATACATCGCCTCCGCTAAGGCAATTCCGAAAGCTTCATTGCGCGTAACGGAAGGAAAAGCGAAAATGTCGGAAGCATAAAGATACCGACGCAGTTCATCGTCGGAAAGTCGTCCGGGGAAAAATACATTCTGCTGTGATGCGGCTCTTTTCTTCAATTCATCGGTCAAAGGACCTGTTCCCGCAATAACGACAACCGCGTTGTCCGAGATCAAAGGAACAGCCTCTATCAGATAACGAAGTCCTTTGTACGGAACATGCCGCCCGCAAGTGAAAATTATTTTTCGATTTTCATACCGGTTTTGAATCTGTTCACCGGCTTCGTCATCCCCTACCCTTTTTTTCCATTGATTGGCGTCCGCAGTATTTGGAATGATTGTTATTTTGTCCTTCCAAGGTAATAAGGCTTTCGAACCATTAATATAAGAAGGGCTTGTAACTAATATTTTATTCGCCCGTTTCAATAATATTTTTTCTATCGGATTATAAAAAAGATATAATAAATCTTGCTCAATAATGTCGGAATGCCAATGGATAAGCAGTTTTGTCTTTTTAGGAAGCGATAACAATAAATAAACGCTACTCAATGGATTAGGCGTATGAAAATGTACAATATCCGGATCAAATGTCTTGAAAATCTGTTTCAATTCTTTATAAAACGAAAACGAAACGGATTGACTGAACAGTTTTCTCCAAACGCTGCAACGGGTTACCGGCACGCCTTCATACAATTCTTTTACTGTCCGGCTTTGGTCGTTGAAGCAAATAATCCGGTGCTCGTATTCGGGCAAAGCGCTTACAATACTGTAGCATACGCCTTCTATTCCGCCGATGTGCGGCGGATAATAATTAGGGATATGAAGGATTTTCTTCATCTTCGTTTATTTTTTCTATAATGTAGCTTATCTCTTTATATTCCAATTCATAAAACAAAGGCAACCTTACCAGGCAATCAGCAAATTTATCGCAATTTTCCAATATCCTCCCATCGTGTTTGTCTTTGTAATATTCACTGCTATGCAAACTAAGATAATGAAATACGGCTAATATACCATTGCTTTTTAAATGCGCAATCAGCTTTGTTCGGTCTTCCGGCGAATTACAAACAAGATAAAACATATGTGCATTGTTTGTCGCATATTCGGGAATCTCGGGCAAACGGATAAGTCCTTTATTTTCCAAAAGTTTTAAGCTTTCATAATAAGCGTTCCAAATTTGTTTCCGCTTGGCTTGTATTTCGTCTAAATGTTCAATTTGAGCCCAAAGAAATGCCGCTGTAATTTCTGAGGGTAAAAACGAACTGCCTGTATCAACCCAACCGTATTTATTTACCTCGCCGCGAAAGAACTCGGTGCGGTTTGTTCCTTTCTCCCATATAATTTCTGCGCGATGAATAAATCGTTCATCGTTTATTGCCAACATTCCACCTTCGCCTGAAATAATATTCTTGGTTTCATGAAACGAGAAAGCAGCCAAATGCCCGATAGAGCCCAATGGCTTTCCTTTGTAAAATGAATCAACTGCTTGAGCAGCATCTTCGATAACCAATAAATTATACTTCTCAGCCAACAACATAATTTTATCCATATCGCAAGCTATTCCCGCATAATGTACAGGCACAATGGCTTTGGTGTGCGGCGTAATCAATGCTTCTATTTTGTCTGCATCAATATTGGGATTATTTTCGTAACTGTCGGCAAAAACTATTTTTGCCCCTTGACGCACAAACGCCAAAGCGGTAGAAACAAATGTATAACTTGGGATAATAACTTCATCTCCCGGTTGAATGTTGCACAAAATAGCGCACATTTCAAGCGCATCGGTGCATGAAGTTGTCAGCAAACATTTTTTGAAACCGTATTTTTCTTCAAAAAACGATTGGCATTTTCTTGTAAAATCTCCATTACCGGAAATTTTTCCGCTGCGCACAGCTTGCTCAATGTATTGAGTCTCTTTACCGGTGAGATAGGGTTTGTTGAAAGGTATCATATACTATTTCTTTTTAAATTGGATCAGCCAATATTGTCCATTTCCAATTTTTTTAATTATCTCGGTATCGCAATCATAATTATCTATAAGCGACTTTTGAATCGCAACTGCATACTTTTCTATATTTTCATCAGAAATAAATAAATATAAATTTGTATCTACAAGAGACATATACGAATCAAAACGACCTTTGTTAAATGGTATAATATTAGTAAACCACGTTGTAATTATCATAGAATACGAATCAAATGTCTTGCTGACATCAAAAGGGCTATAAAAAAGTTCCCATGTTAAATCAATGGATAGCGGTACTACACTCACATTCTTGTTTTGGACTTCTTTCATGACGGCACTTTGTTCTGCAACAACTGTTTTTTCATATGTATTTCTTAATTCTCTTATCTGATAGGAGTGGTTGAGTAAAAACAAAGATAAAATTAATACCACTCCCACATACCCGATTTTTAATTTTTTATCGGAAAATGACGAAACATTTGTATAGAGGGAAAAGATGACAGGAAACAAAGCCGTAATAAAAACCCTGTATTTTAGAATTCCGTCTATCGAAATATACGATAAAATGCCAAGAAAAAACGCTAAATAAAAAATACAACAAATTTTTCCCTTATTCTGTTTTTCCGACCAAAAACAAAAAACAAACAATACAACTATCAATCCCAGTACCGAAGTATATTTACGCAAAGAAGGATAAATATTTTTTAATTTTACTGTCAAAGGTATTTTATGTACCAAGTCAGCCAATTCCTTCAATTTTGGCAAATTAATAACTTTCCCGTCAGTGAAAACACACCGCAACAATAGATAATCATTTTTTGAAATTCCATCCGGTAGATTATTCTTTGTTCTCCATGTATTAAAATTATTAACTAAATAACCTATCGTAGCGATATATTTTTTGTATTCAGACCATTCTTTATTGGTATTATATATGTGATTATCTATAGCACGTAAACCGAAAGCGCCGCAAATACAAATTACAATAGGAATTAATATTTTGGCTACCTTTCTTTTATCCGAAAATATCTCATATCCAAAAACAGGCAACATCAACAACATCGACAGCATCGCGGCGTCAAAACGAACCAATACTGCAATTAAAAATAAAAATACGCCGAAAAACTTATATATCTTTTTTGTTCCAAACAAAAGCAACGCTCCTGCAAAAGCTCCGATACCCGCCGTAGTTGTAAATTGAAACAAAAGAATTATCCTTAATTCGATCACGTAAAGCAATAAAATAAAAACACTTTTTACTAAAACAGGCTTGTTTATTTTAATAAATTTGAAAACAATAATGCTTAAAGAAACAACGTGAATGATACAAAAAAACAGCGTGTACCATTCTATCCCTTGAAATGTATTATAAAAAAAAGTAAGAACTAACCCATAGATGTAATTAATAAAAACCAAATGTGCATCAGGCGCTCCCGAATAAGCACCTGAAGCAATTACACACATGAACACATCATCATTTTCTTCAAAACGAATCGGTAACAAATAGGCTGCCAGACTAAAAAATAAAGTATTGAAAAGTATAATAAGTAAAAACTTGTTCCTGTTTTTTAATGATCTGATATTTGATATCATATTTACAACCATAAGTGATTAAATTTAGTTATTATTTTCTTATTTTTGCTACAATTAAACAACTACCACCCAACGGAATTTTTCTATTTTTCTCAACTTGTTTTGTTTCAAATAACAAAAGTTTTGTCAATAATTTATTTAAAAATCCATTTTTATCAACTGTGTGTTCTTTTTCAGCTTTTTCTATTCCCCTTTCGGCTATTCCGAGTAAACTCGGCAAAGTGCGAAAAAACAAAACAGGAAAAACGAGAAAAGAAAAAATATAAGTAGAATATATAATTTTAAATCCTGTTTCGTTCAGTTTCTTTTTTAAATTTCGTAAATTATATCTTCTAAAATGTCCGGCATCTTCATCTTCTTTGCTCCATAAGAATTGATAAGCCGGAGCGGTAATTACCAATATACCGTCTGCCATTAAATAATGATTAGTTTCACGCAAAAAATCCACGTCGTTCTCAATATGTTCAATCACATCAAACAAACCGGCTATAGGAATTGATCCTTTTTTAAATCCGGCATTATTCAAATCAGAACAAACGATATTTTTTAACCCTCTTTTCTTTGCATTTATACAACCTTTAACCCCCGGCTCAATTAAACAAGTTTGAATGCCATGATTCTCTAATTCTTTAGAAACAAATCCATTGCCTCCGCCGATGTCGAAAAATGGTTTATCTTTACCATATTTATCTACTAAACTGAGAATACAATTATTTCTGTGCTTAAACCAAAAGCTATTTTCTTCAAGAGTGAAACAAGCATCATTTCCATCTTTCGGATACGAAATTTCGCTTTTGTTTTTGCTAAAAAAGATGCCTTCTTTTTTAGTCAGAGTGTTTGTATATTGATTGATATTAAATGGTATTTCACTCATAACCTAAAATTTTTATATAAGCTATTTCTTTCTAAATATATAATTTCAACGAATCTCACAACTCCGACTTAATGTTTTTATCAAATTGTATCCGTCCCAAATCAGCGAAAAATCCATCGTATGTCCTATGGGAACTATTCGATCAATTCCGGATGGAGTATTTTTTTGAAAAAAGTTTTTTAATTCTTCTTCCGAAAAGCCAGAATACGATAATGTCTGGTATTTATTATTTACTATTCCGGCTATTTCATCAAGAGAAGATGCATCATATTCCGAAAAATATCCATTAGTACAACGAAACTCGTCAATAGCCGGAGGCAATTCATTTAATCGAACACGCCAAAGTAAATTATCCGGAGATTCTTCTTTGTTAATATTTGATAAAGCAATTGCTTGTTGATATAATGTTGTCAGTTTATCTACTGCAATGACTGCTTGTATTTTTTCGTATTTTTCCTTTACAAGTGAATACAGGTTATTCCAGAATACTGTTTTCGCTTTTTCTATATTTTCTTTTTTCCCTAACCATACTACCAAATGCGGCGCCGTACAGGCGTTTTGGTCAAACAAATAAGTGTCATTGTAAAAACCCTGTGCAACTGCTTTCGGATTATTTTCCTCCAAATAATTTTCAGCCTTAATCACACAAAGTGAATATCTGTCGGCAAATGTTACATCGAAAGCCCGTGCCGGAATGGGACTGTTTCGTATATGAGAAATGGTTTCATCACCTCCCCAAATAACTCTCACATCACAAACAGAAGAGAATATCGAGGTTGCAACATTTTGACGGTCATATTGAACCAAAACAATTCTATCTGCTATTTCATCATGATTCCCTGTCTCTTTTATTCGTAATATTGCATCTCTGATAATTGTAACCTGCTTAAATTCCTTTGAAGAGACTCTAACTATATTTATATTACCGGCTAAAATTCCACACAATAAAGAATAAGCAAAATTTACAGGCACATTAGATGGCGCTATGTGAAAAACAATACCCCGCCCTAACCTTATTCCATCTCCGGAGAAACTATATCGCTTTTCAATATTAAGAATATTGGCTTTGCGACAAAAGAAAGCGAAAGTTGCAACATCGGGGAATAAACGTGTTCGAGAATCCTTATTTATTTCCTTTGATAATGCGTTCAAAAATTCCAAAGCCTTCTCATTAAAAGGCTGCATTGCCTTTTTAGACTTAATATCATCAAGGCTGAATGTCTTGGGATATAAAACTTTCATATTATCAAAATCTTGTTGCATAAGTATCGCTACAACCTCTTATTTCGGCATTTTTTAATCGTCCGATAATTTTAAAATACTTTCCGTACCTTCCACAGGAACAGTCATCTTCTCCAAGTAAAACTCCTTCGTCTTCCGTTAAAAGAGAATGTCCGGGATAACTTTTAGGTAAGATCGATACAACTTGGATGATTCCTTTCTCTCCAACATCCGCTATAGAAAAATCCTCTGCACGCCGTATTATTACATCGGAAAAGACCGGTGCATGCAAATGTCCGCATTCACATTCCATATAAATTGTTCCGGTTTGCTCTACCATACCGTAATAGTCATAAACATTGTTTATGCCGCACACATTTTTCAAACCGGTACTAAACATTTCAGATGTTATTGCTTCCGATACCAATTTTTTCCAACCCCCTCCGTGTATCATCACGCCATTCGACAAATCTAATTTTATATCGTTTTTCAACAATTCTTTATAAAAATGTTGATATATCATAAACGTAAATCCGAATAAGAATATTTTCTCATCTTTATGTGCATTAATAAAATTTTTCAGTTCTTCAACATTTAATTCCATTTTATCATTCAGCGCATATATCCGCTTTGTACCGAACATAGAAAAACCCAATATACCTGCCCCGCGAGCAGAAAAAAGATTTCTGTCCTTTACAACATTTTCCGAATCGATGATTATCATTGGTACACGCTGTTTTCCTATGTAGGAAGATACTATTTTTGTCAATGCTTTTGTTTGATTAGCGGAAGTTTCTCGGTCTAAATAAATTTTAGATACTGCTTGTCCCGAAGTTCCCGAAGAAGTCATTGTTTTAACAATTTCCTCCTTAGGCACACTATATAACTCAAACAGTTTAAATAAACGTACAGGAAGAAACGGCAGTTGCCAATAGTTATATCTTTTCTGCATATCAAATCCCACACTATCCATCATACTTTTATAGGCAGTACAATGCATATAATGATACACGGAAAGTTCTGTTAAATATTCACTTAAAAGAGTTGATTTTTCTTTCTTTTGCAATGAATAGGGCGATATGTCTAAAATTTCAGCTATTCCCATATCTATATACTTAGACTTGAATAAATAGTTTTGCCGGACGTATTCTTAGGAATTGCCTCAATGGTTCTAACTTCAAAGGCGATAAAATTTATACCTGTTTTTGCCGATATGTATAGTTTTACTTCCTCTTTTCTGCTTTCTTCGGTTATATAAATTATCATTTTATCGTCATTACCGACGCAAGCGCAATCGGGAATTAAATTTTTCAACATTCTTTCCGTTTCATCCAGATTAACCCTGTTTCCAAAAAGCTTTATAAATCGCTTTTTACGCCCTGCAATATAATAATACCCATCTGCATCTTTTATTGCTAAATCTCCGGTATATAAAATTCCTTTATTCTCATCTCCTTTAGTCAAATCCTTTTTATTTTCGGCATATCCTAACGACACATTTGGTCCTTGATAAACCAATTCACCGACTATATCA
>Ga0209629_10004190_pt1 | contig 10606 bp, 5 predicted proteins | sample TergutCu122P5_FD_187286 | JGI IMG/M metagenome (GOLD analysis project Ga0209629, IMG submission 187286) | Cubitermes ugandensis P5 segment gut microbial communities from Kakamega Forest, Kenya - Cu122 P5 (SPAdes) (version 2) | ecosystem: Host-associated > Arthropoda: Insects > Digestive system >... | reverse complement strand
CTGCCGGGACACAACATTTTTCCACATTATCTCATAAACGGAACGATTTTCTAATAAAAAAAAATACTGAACATAAAATGTGTGTTTTGATGTTCTCTACAACTTTCGTCTGAAACATTTCTCATTGTAAGAAGAACTACGAGAATTATGATCAAAAATTTATATTGGTCTCCGTGTAACATACCAGTTATTCTTGTCAGATTTTAATGAAACTTGAATTTTCTTGACATATTTTCGAAAAATGCTCAAATATCAAATTTCACGAAAATACGTCTAGTGGGGGCCAAGGTGTTCCATGCGGACGGACAGACGGACATGATGAAGCTAATAGTCGCTTTCTGCAATTATGCGAACGCACCTAAAAATCACACTGGAAACGGATTAAGCCCACACAAAATGAGAGCTCTGGTATAATAATTTGGTTGTAAAAAGTATTTCAGGTCTGAATTTGACATACAGATCCTTACAAATTTCAGTACCACAGAACTACAAAGATGAGCCATGACAGCTGAGTCGGTACAGTGACTAAGCCGCGGGATGGATGAATGAATGAAGTATTGTGATTCGATTCCTCACAGGGGCAAAGATTTTTCTCGCCTCCAAAACTTCAGGAATGGCTCTGGGACAGCGAAAGCAGTGACCGACGAGTTAAGTTGACCATTCACCTCCATCTAGTGTTTAAATTATCCCTTCAAGGCATGCCCGGGGACAATGTTACCTCGTATAACGTGTGCACATGACATATACCAGAAATGGCCAAGTAGAAGAGTTTCGAAAGCAGCTCTTCAGATGGCACCTTAAGAAAACAGCCACGCATGAATTAAATAAAATATTCAACCTATCTAACCAACTCTTCACGAAATAAAAATTAAACATATTCGACGCACTGTTTCCTTCCTACATATTTCGGCACTCCCGGTGTGCCATCATCAGGAAATCCTTATGTTAACACAAGTAGCGCCTCCGAACTGATCCAATGCATAAAACACAGACGCACACCAGTTGCAATTAAAACTAAGCAACGCCTCATAATATGTTAAAAACGATAGAGTGTTTGAGCTCCATTCATGCTGTGCTAGAGGGTCCACAATCTTTACCGGAGAGTCAGTGTACGTCCAGAGGCTTAACTCGTAACCCAAATACGGGAAGAGTCCTGTAGCAGGGCCAAGAATAATATAAGTTGTAGGCCGCTTTCGATGTGAAGTGAAAAAAAGATGTCACGATCTGGAGTGAGCATACATGACGAAGCGACGTACGTATACCGTCAAGGAGTAGAAGTCTACTGCCTGACAGGGCGTCGTGTCTGTGTTTACATGGGTCCCTGGGGAGTGCCGAAACATGTAGGAAGGATACTGCTCATCGATTGTGTTTAATTTTTAATGCATGAATAGTTGGTTAGGTTGAATTTGACATAATGCAAGGTGCATACAATATTAAAATACAATATGGTTTCTTCACCTGAGTTCTTACTGCTGTTCAACTACAAAAGGTTGGTTTCAGTTACTCCTTTCTGTAGAAAATATTTTGAAACGCCGTTCATGGTCAGCCGCTTGTAGGTATTATTCCTTTTACAAGAAACTTTACGCAAAGCGCACCAGTGATGGGAACCAGGTGCGTTGTGGCCACCCCTGACATATTCTCCTACGGTCATTCACATCACATTACACTAATCTGACTTTAGATATGACCACAGTTATACACAAAATAACCCTGCACTGAAAAAATAACACTGATACGGCCTGCTCGCGTCTGGCATCTTCAAGGAAAGAAAAAGGTTAAAATTATACGTCACAACCAACCTAATCTACTGCTTTTGAATAAAGGTAATAACCCGTTATAAGTTTACCCCTTCCAAACAGCCAACCAAGCATTCCGTATCCAAGTTTTGTAATGCAAGTTTGTCGGAAAGAAGAAGAAAAAACGTATCTGAACAAGTGGTGTTTGCATTATGACAGAACATCTTTACATATAGCACTTTCAGTAAGGAAATTTTTGGCCAAAACACAAGTACCAGCTTACACGATTTGGCCCTTTTTAATATCACATTCCTTAAATGGTCTCATTCTGAATAACGCATGCCATTCATCAAACTGTCACAAAATTGTTTCCTGTAATGTTACAAGACCTTACATACACTTAAAAAGGTGCGAAGTCAGAAATGATGTTTACTGTTAAGACAGCCAAATTTACTACAGGAGAAAATGTTCTACTTGCCAGATGCGTTAAATTATTTATTATGCGTCACAAATCAGGCTAGAGTACAAAGAACTGTTTTCAGTCCTTTGAAAGTAACGCAAAGTTGTCCTTGCACATGCCATGAAACAACAGGGGGGAGTGGAGGTACAGCTCCACTCATTCTTAACCCTGGAACGTGGGGGGTAAATGGTCAGATTCGCACTCCACTGGCATTACTTCCAGGTACGCACTAAACAGGAGACTGGGTTGGTCCCAGAATAGTCTGAATGCTTTTGAGAAACCACGATTCTCTTGACAGCCAGTCCATACATTACACAAAAAAGCTTGCATGTTTAAAAAAATACATAGGCATGGGTGCAAAACTCCGCGGCACCTGGCCACGTGTTCAACTAGATTTTGTACAGTGGCACCTAATATTTTCAGCAATCAATGCAGTTGATTTTGCTCTTATACATATGTCTATCAGTTCACATGCACCAAGCAGAAGGCTCCAGATGACACTAAAGTTCTCAGCTCACTCCAGAAGTGTGGGTTCTCAGGATGGAATTTGTTACGTGTCGCCTCTCCAGTATCTAAAGTCTTAAAGTGGCTTGCACACTGTTTGGGCATCTATGGACCCCTGTGCATAAGCACAACAAAAACAAATCCAGTACTGCCCATCAGCAGATTCCAAAGCCCTAGGCCAGAGGTTCTTTACCTTTTTTGTGCTATGCACCCCTTTGAGTGTCTGGTGAAACCATCCTATGGACCCCTTATCAGAAAAATGCACTTCAATGCTTAAAATAAATTACATATCTATGTATAAATCTATATTATAGATTGTATTACAAAGGAAATTAATTATACTCAAAGTTTTCAAATTTTAAAAAATGGAAATGACGAGACGTACCAACTTGATGCAACAATTATGATTTATTATCATAAATAACTCTACATGTTTCGGACATCTATATGTCCATCTTCAGGAGTTCAGGTTTTGTACTGCTGCATGTGGTGTTCAGCACTAGGTGTTGTGGCTGTGGTCCTAAGGAGCCGGTGTGTAGTCTTGTGCACTTTTAAAAATGTTTATATAAAATTATATATATATATATATAATTTGGCAATATATATTCTTCTTTATTTATCTATTAAATCAATAACAATAAATAAATTTAAAAGACAGGCAAGTTGGAATTATATACTTTTTTTTTAAAAGATATTTCAATGTCAAGGCAAATGTATTCTGGTGTATCTTTCTTACGCTATAATAATTTTAGATAGTAACATTTATAGACATTAACAAACGTTTTGGTGTCTAAAGGCCATAAATTACTTTGCAGCCTACATCCATTACTTAAAGAAAAGCTAAATTTCAGTCAGAGGTTAGTGAAAATAGTGTTGTAATCCAAGTTCCCATCCAAGTCCACAAACCCCTGAAATCTATCCACCAACCCCTCGGGGGTCCATGGACCCCAGGTTAAGAACAGCTGCTCTAGACCTTATGAATTTAGAACAGTGTCAGTTTCTTTCAAATCTAACTAATGAACTAACTCAATGGATCAGAGTCCTCCTTGTGAAGCTAACAGGCACTCAGCTGGTCAAGAAATTTCCAGCATTTTATGCAGCCTGAAGGCTCATTACTGCATTTACAAGAGCCTGCCACCTGTCCCTATCCGGAGCCAGATCAATCCAGTCCAAGCCCTGGATCAAAATTCTTTAAGATACATTTTTATATTATTCTCCCATCCATGCCTAGGTTTTCCAAGTGGTCCTTCTTCTTCAGGTTTCTCCACCAAAACCCTGTATGGACTTCTCCCTTCCCCATGCATGCCACATGCCCCATCCACCTCATTCTTCTCGATTTGATGACCCCCATAATAGCTGGTGAGGAGTACAGATTACAGTGCTCCTGCCTATGTAGTCTTCTCTACTCCCCTATTATGTAGTCCATCTTAGGCCCAAATATCTTCTTCAGCACCGTAGCCACAAACAATGTCAGCCTATAGTCCCGCCTCAAAGTTCCTCCCTATATTAATACTCTTGGTCCAAAACTCACTTTTCTTTCAGGATTAAATATTAATGAACCCAAAAAAAAGTGACAGCACATCCCAATTCATGTGCATGCCATTTTCACACAATGTCACACTTATTCACTCACAGAAGCACAGCACAAATTCTTCCAACAAAATTAACAGGCATGATAAGATCATGTCACAACACTAATTTTGCACTGAAAGTTAGATTAACCCTTTAAGGACGAAATGTATCAGTGATACACGACTAAGTCCTACCGCACAGTAAACACTCTCCACTTCAGTTTTAAAACCCCATCTGTTAATGATGTATAAGGCAAACGTTACTGTTTGTTCTGAGATCCATACGAAATACATAAACTTAGTGTAATGTCACCATGCATAATTTTCATTGTTAAACTTGGTAGCATGTAAAGTAACCGGTAGGCTTTTAAAGGCCGATTCAACAGTTAGCTTCACTGAACACGCATATTTTATGTAACCAATATATTATGCCCATTCTTCTAACAAATTACCCCAATTAAAGATTAATTTTTCAAGATACGTCATTATACAAAGCTTCAAGACCCCACATTCAATTGTGCTGGTTGATTTCCCTGCTCACAAATTTCCATGTCTGTCACGTCAGTACCTAAAGCACATCTCAGTCAGAGCACAATGTACATCCAACCTGATCAACCAATTTCGTGTCACGTAAGCATCCCCTGTCCCTATTGCAGATATGTAAAACTACTCTTGTAACTCCTCAGCACCAGAAGACCAAAAGCAACACACAACACAACTAATGCACCTGTACTGCTGCTTGTGTACAAACTATGATTACACAGTCATAAAGAGAGGACCATATAATCAAACACTTCACTGTAACTCAAACTTTTGTCAGTCACAAACTATATTCAAATAACAATCAAAATATTAAATAACATCCATGCTCTGGTATCTGTATGGTTAGATACATTTACAGACAGCCAGTCAACTTTTCTATTGTTATACGAGTGAAGTTATAAGGTTCAAATATTATCCACCACAGAATTATTACCAAATAACAAATTTCTAAATAACATGAAACATTAAGCATACAGGTAATAACTTTCCTCTACATTTCACCTTGCAACCTACATGGAGCATGCTTAAACCATCATATATCAACATACTCCTCCAAACAGTTAACTACAGTTACACTAAAAAATATGCATGCTGTGGCAGAAAAGTAATGACACTAAGAAATATATGGTGAATTGAAAAAGTTGTCCTTTGAGACACTGAAATCTTCCTCCTCCAGAAACGTTAACAAGAATTTGTTCTTTAATGCAAGATGACTCTTAATGTAAAATGACATTTTGGTGTAACACCATCCAGTTAGCACAAAAGGTGAACCAGCTTCATGTATGACTGATATTAAAGCTAACAATTTGTACATCACAGACCAACAAAAACACCTACAACAAATATCCTCAACAATGGCCTTACCAAAACCTCTTCAGCTCACTGAAGTAAAAGTATAAAACAATAATGCTGAAAATATAATCAGCTGGGTTTCCATCAATTTTATCTTAGCATTTCTCATACATTCTTAACTCAGGTGAAATTCCTACTTCTTATCTGAACACACTCTCTAGTACTGCCCAGATTTTAAAATATGAGTCATACCGCCACCTCTCAAAAGTAAGACATGAACTATCACAGTACAATGCTAAAAAAAGATGCAGTTTTATTACTTTTAAACTTCTGCAAATAATTTAGCCAATGTGACAAACTGTGTACAGACAGTATGGTATTCTGCTTGGCACACAGCACTGGGTAATTCTGTAAAATTCTGATCATCTGAGACAATCAGACATAACTGGATCTTAAAAGTAGCATCTGTATGATATTACATACTCGAACATTGTTACTTGTTAAACTGCTCTAAAATGCAGACAAACATGAAGGTGCTATGGAGTTTTGATGAAATACAGCAAAAGAATATACGTTTAAAAGTTGTTTTCCATTTAAAAAACCCTTGGAAAATTCTGGTAAAAAAGTTGGTTTAACCATGTGATACACATGTCATGAAGCAGAATTTCTGATACAGGTGCACAATACTTGACAAGAAAAATACACAAAAAAATTTGGCAAGAATGGGTATGTCTGTTTACACAGGCTGTCAGAATAGTGTCAAAAGCAGAAAACCATTACAAGAAAGCATCCTCAAAAAATATAACACAGCAAACAAGGAACAGCAACTGTAAATTTACTAGCAATACACTGAAATTAGATGAGCATCATGCCATGCGCAAGCCACCTTTCATGACAGCCAATTTCAGAGACTGACCTGATATAGACAATGGCCCCATTAATATGGAGTCTCTTCCAACCCAATGGCACTGTGATAGTTGGCACCACTGGTTGCACAGGAACAGATGGAGCTGCTGGTTGAATTAAACTGTTATTGTTCAATGCTGCAGTATTTTGAGGCACTGCCATAGCCAACACAATATTTCCTAGTTGCTGTTGTGAAAGCGATATAGCAGCACTGGGTGTTCGCACTATTCCCGCAGTCTGAGGACCAGACTGTTGCACATTCACACCATTATTTAACATCACCATACCTGTGGCATTATTAAGACCAGGAGGGACGGCAGTGGGATTTTGATGAACTAAACTACTATTCCCACTTGTCACTAAATTAGGGTTATTCACTGGAGTCACATGGTGACTTGCTGCTGCTGAGGGTGGAAGGAGCAAAGTCAGAGAGTTTGTACCAGCATCTGGTTGACTATCTGCCGAACTTAAACTGCTACAACTCGATTCAGCTGTTTCTGACCGGACTGAATCACATCTTGGGAAGACAACAGTCCCACTGGAAGGTGTTGATGAACCTGCATTACCCCCATCACCCCCCATCACAGCCACTACGTTAGCAGCATCTCCGCCTTGAGTGGTAGTAATAAAATTAGTTGCCGCAAGAGCCTGAGAGGCTGAGGAACTATTGCCACCACCTTCGTTGTGTGCATTATTCTTTTGGTCAGGCCCACTAAAGAATGTCTGGGCACACGTAACAGCAACACGTTGTTGCTGATGTTGTTGATGATGATGATGATGTTGTTGTTGCTGCTGCTGCACAAGAGACTGGGCAGGCTGAGGCACAACAGAATATCCATTGCAGAGTTGCTCATTAGAATTCCCAATTACAGCAGAAGGTAGCTCAACACTGCTTGGACAAACAGCCTGCTGCTGTCCAATGTTTTGATGGCCTCCCAAATTCACAAAGCTCTTAACAGATGTCCCATTCCCAAAACCTTGGTTCAAAATTGCACCACTATGACCAACATTATTATTGCTATATGCAATATTATTTATGACATTTGAACCATGACTATGATGGAAGCCATTAGTTTGCACAAGCCCACCTGGGGTATTTGTCGATGCATAGAAACTTGCCTGCTGAGGTAAGGAAACATTACCAATGAGGCCATTGCTTGTAGGAAAGTCCTGAGTTTTTATTACAGGAGGTTTAATACTTTTCACAGGTGCCCCTAAGGGGGCCACCGATTGCGTCGAAGAGGTGAAAGTAGCTCCTGTTCCACCATTCTGTTGGGTTTGTTGTTGTGTATAGGAAGCAGTAACATTTTGTGGATTCACTGCTGTAGCATATGCTTGAGCAGCAAAATTATCATTTGACACATACACTACAACATTCTGCACATTTGGTTGTTGTTGGTGGTGCTGAATGTGATTTTGAGGAGGCTCAGGCTTGCCAGCCATCGTCTAATGGTGTTGCCAACACAACAGCCACCACCATCACTGATACACCACATGTACACAGGCACACCACTACTCCTGGTAAACTCTGAAAATAACAGAAAGACACACATTAGTAACATCATAACCTAAAAATCTCACACAGAAAAAATTCCTAAACATTAAATATTTCAAATTTAACTTTATACGGCTTTCTATTGGTTTCCCTTAATAAATCCAACTTTCACTGCCACTTATTTTTAACTACACCTTAAGCTCCATTAAATAACATATATACATATCGGGTTACGCATAAATGTACAATAACTGGCAATAATCATCACTAATATAATCAAACACTACAAAGATACAAACACGTACTGGCTGAATTGTATATAGGTGCCAGTTGTACTACGCTCAAGCCTTACGCTAAGCGTAACGCAAGTCACGTAATTTGTGCACATCATGTTACTTGTCATAAATATGTAGATCTGCATACCTGCATGACGTACTTGATGCATATGATAGTATTTCCGGGAAGATGTTCCTTCCTGACATTACACTCAAAACAATATGCGCAAGCACAAGGGCCTACCCAGGTATTCGACTGTTGTTTTGATATCAATGTCATCAACACTGCATCCCGTAAACTACTCAACACCTGCGCGAAATCACTTCTGTTTTCAACCGTCTCATTCAAAGTGTTACACGAAGCAAACAAATACTTCGTTTACTGACACCTTAAATTTATAAATTTAATCTGAACTCGCACAAATGGCATAATGAAGCACAATACGGCACAATCCCTACTTTCCCTCCACAATATTTTCGCATATGTGATATCGGAAAAATATGGTTCCCTTCCTACACTCCCAGAATTCCTTGCGGTATCTCGACAGCTTTTACGGTTCCATGATGCACTTCAATAAAACAACTGAAAAGTAAAAAAGCGTAATCAAGGCAGCGTTCACGAAGCCATTAATAATTACAAACTGTTGTTTATATGTTTAAAATCTAATCGACTTAAACCACATTATATGTTGCTATAATAGAAAGAAGTAATTTCTAAACAAACTTTATGTATTGTATTCACTCGCATGGCTGAGAAACACTGTAATCGATTTGACGTTGGTATTTGAACACAATGGAAAGCAACTGAAGTCTTTTTAGTTGCTTTTTTTTGCAATAGTTGGTGTATCCAACACTAGAGGGAAGCACGAGCGGTTGTCAACATGGTTACAAAGAGCAGTAAACGATGGAGAGGAAATGTAGTAATAGTTCCTGGTCCATGTGCAAAGAGTAGTGTTGCGTTGAAAAAAAAAATGACAAAATTAGTAGGTTGTGTGTTTTCGTGTCTGATAAATAGCTCGAACGTAAACCCTTGCTATATGAACTGTTACAAAAACAGCAGACAACCCTTTAGTTATACTGTTTTGTATAGCTGTGCATAGCATGAGAATGGCGAGACATAACCAAAACATTTGGCTGTCTTTTTGAATGAATAAGGGTTGTGTTAGATGGTTAATTATTGGTGTCTATGTAATATTGTTACGTTTCACACATAAAATAAGTTAAAGAACAAGTTCGTGGTGTAAGGCTATAGTCTGGCGTAACTGTTACCAAATCATATTTATTCTCATAACGTGGATCCTTACAGGATTAGAAAATCCATATGGATATGGAAATAGTACTGTACATAAAAGTAACAAAAAGTATTTGCTTAAGAAGTCAAGTATTGAAGTCAGTATAAAAGTGTACAGCAATTTTATTTGCTAGGCCTCGTGTGATATTTGAGTATGTAACATATATTATTTTAATATACCAAATAACAACATAAACACACCAATTAAAAGGATACAGTATGTACTGGACAAATAATAGTTTACTACAATACTGCATAACATAAAGATTGGTACATTCATTCAGTTATGGTTTATACAAATCAAGATCGAAAATACAAATACAGAAACTAAATATGTAGTTAAAGAATAAAATAAACATAATTGTATGTTTCTTTTATGTGCCAAACTTTCAAATTTCGTGGGATTATCAGACTCTATTTTAATATAAACAGAAAGTATATTAAACACCTAAACAGTAAACTCCCTTCTGGTATTTAATTAAATTCATGGAAGGTTGATGAAAGTTAGCATGTTGCCTAGTGTCAGTGTGATATATGTCAGAATTGACCATAAACTGATTCCTATTTTTTATCATAGACAAAAGAAGAGAAAGAATGTAATGGGAAGGGAGTGGTAAGATTTCTAAATTAAAGAAAACAATTTTTTACAAGAATCATTACGTCTACAACCCCAATTCTAATAAACTTTTTTGCAGCCTGAAAATCTTTATACTGGTGGAGGAGTGCCCCCAGAACAATCAATCAGAGGTCACTGCAGAGTGGAAGTAGGAATAGTACCATATTTCCAGGCCCATGAGACGCACCGGCCCAAAAGATGCACTGTGATTTTTTTGTTAGAAATTTTAGAAAAAAATAATGATGAATGTATTTCAATTTCAGTAATTTATTGGAAGAAAACAGGATTGTTACATACCAAAATTAGCAACCATACTATAATTTATTCATCATAGAAACCCAGAAAATTCCTCATGCATAAATCCTTGAACGGTTTATTAACTGAAATGTCCAGAGGCTGTAACGGACTAGTTAATCC
>Ga0209629_10004189_pt1 | contig 10607 bp, 10 predicted proteins | sample TergutCu122P5_FD_187286 | JGI IMG/M metagenome (GOLD analysis project Ga0209629, IMG submission 187286) | Cubitermes ugandensis P5 segment gut microbial communities from Kakamega Forest, Kenya - Cu122 P5 (SPAdes) (version 2) | ecosystem: Host-associated > Arthropoda: Insects > Digestive system... | reverse complement strand
ATACACTGGTGCAACTATATACTCCTGTCTCAAGAGTACTATGTATGACAAGTTGTTAAAACCCCGACAGTCATTTTGAATAACCTGTAGTTGAAGAGCCTTGTCACTAATACAATAAAATTTCAGTTTATATAATAAAATATTATGATTAACACAATCAAATGCTTTCTCTAAATCACAAAAAATCCCTCCTACTAGTAGTTTATTGTTCATGGCATTTAAGATCTCAGTTGTTAGTTTATAGGTTGCATTATCAGTCCTCAGCTCCAATCTGAAACCATATTGTTCAGTGCTTAATATGTTATAATTGGTGATGTGTTTTAAAATCCGTCTCTGCATTACAATTTCAAATATTTTTGAAAAAGATGTTAAGAGTGATACAGGCCTATAGTTAGATACTTCACACCTATCCTCATTTTTATGTAGTGGTTTTATTGTTGTATATTTTAATCTATCAGGGAATACACCCCAAAATAACATTTTATTACATATGTAATTTATTGGAGAACTTATAAAAGGGCAGCTTATTTTTAAAATCTTCGTGGATATCTTGTCGTATCCACGTGAGTTTTTAGTTTTGAAGGATGTTATAATTCGTTCAATTTCTTCTGTTGTTGTGCATTTCCATTCCGTACTTGGGAAAGGGTTAGTAAAAGCTTGTTCCATAAAACGGGTATGACTATCCATAGTATCGTTATCATCATTAATAAAATTATTTTTACTGTGTCTTTTAACATTTTGTGCAATAACGATAAAGTACTCATTAAAAGTTTCCGCAGTTATTGTTTGTTGATCAGTAATATTTTTACCTTCAACATTTAGAGTTTGTATTTCACTTCTTTTTTTATTTTTTCCAGACTCTTTATTTATAATACCCCATGTGGTTTTCACTTTATTATGGGAGTTTTGAATTAATTGGTCATTTTCAGTTATTTTTGCCTCTCTTATAACCCTAGACAGTATTTTAGCATAATCTCTATAATAGGAAGCAAGAGTAGTGTAATTATTATTATTCTTTAATTCCTTATATAGTTCTTTTTTACATTTACAGGAAGTTATTATTCCTGGTGTAATCCATGAATTTTGGTTCATTTTATTCTTTACCCGAATCAGAGGAAAACTAGACTAGTAAATTCATAGGAAAGTATTTAAAAAAGAGTTAAAAATCTCATTAACATCATTCCCATCGAATACCTGTTCACACATTTCATAACTTAAATTCAACTGAAAGTCTGCAATGGTATACTTATTGATTTTCCTTTTAGTGTAAGTATAACATTCCTTTTCCTTTTTTGACGTGAATACATCTTTAAAATCAGACCGACACATGGGGTACCAGGATGGAAACAGCGATGTAAAGTTTGCAGGATGATACACTCTGACACTATAACTTCGTGACTGATAACATGATTGACATAAATGTGGTCACATTTGATCAGGTATATGACTTTCAGTTGGTGCCGCGCACGTGTGAGGCGTGGGTGGGGGCCCACGGCGTCTGGCAGCAAATTTGGGCATTGGTGAAATTTTCCATGCAGTATATCTCATGACTCCGATGTGCTAACGCGCTGATTTTGGTGCCAAACTAAATATCTCGTCGAGATATGTCGATTTAAGCCATAAGAAGTGAACTTCGTAAAATATTTGTTGGTGACAAATCAAAAATATGTCGTGGAAAATTTAAAATTACACTATGTCGGCCCATACTCGCCGAAAAGCCCAGAGGAAATGCAAACAACGCTTCTTATTGGAAAGGGAGTCTAATCAGCCATCGATCAGTACTGCCATGTACGTCGCGGAATGAGTGAGATGGCTTCAGGAATGTCGGAAAGTTGACGCAGCGCACGCGGTGAATGATAGCACGGGCACAGACCAATGCTAAACAAATTTTCCATCGATTACTAGCTAAGACTCTGTATATATGTTATGCTAAATAAAAGCCATGTATCCATTTTGTTGCTTTTATTTCATTCTCATATCCCAAAGAAAATATTAGCCACTAACGCAGACGTATTCACGTAAAACCCATGACTGTGTCCAACACAGTCGCACCCCAATTTTTTTGTCCCTTTTTAATATTAACATTTGGGCATCATGATCTGAAAGTCCACTTATAAGGGGGTATAATTTGTAATTTCCCATGGTGGATATGTCAATAAAAACATTATCTATGGCAGTTTGGGAGGTCAGGCCAAATCTAGTTGGAAAATCAACTATACCCGTAAGAGTGTAGGAGTGTAAGACAGTATCAAGTTGGCTCCTTTGATTATTATCCATTAAATAATTTACATTTACATCACCACAAATAACGATGTTATATTTGTTGTTATAAAGTTCTGCAAGATCAGGTCTAATTGTTTGAGAAAATTTGTAAAATCCCCTCTTGGAGATCTATAAATAGCCAAAATACATAATTTATTAAATGTGGAATCCAGCTGTATTGAACAAGCTGCCATGTCCTTATCTATATTGTACTCATCAATATTTATGTTGTTATATTTTAAGTTTCTGTAAACAAATATAATGACATCTCTTTTAAGAAAAGTTTTCCTACAGTAGCTGGCCCCTAATGAGTAATTAGCTAAATGAGTCAATTATAGTTCAGATTCCCTTTGGTGGTGTTCTGATATGCACAAAATATGTGGAAAGTCATGATGTAAAAGGCAGTATAGTTCATTTGTTTTATTGCACACCCCTCTAATATTTTGGTGAAATATCTTTAAAGTTTTATTTTGATGAGCCTGACTGGACTCTTTGATTACTTTTCAGTCACCAAACACCTGTAAGTAGTTTATTTCCTTAGTTTGCACATGGTGTTTTTGTTTCATTTTCCCCTCCTCCTCTACCTTGACTGTTCTAACCTGTTTTTTGCCCTTGTCTTTGACCACAAAAAAGTGTCCATTTTCTCCCGTTGCTTTCATGTCCTACTTGATGCTGTCACTTCTTGTTGCCCTGTTTTGAAGTCACTTTCCTTGTACTCTGTGGTTTCTGGTTGGTTTCTCTTCACCACGCTTTCTTTCCATTCAAGAGTGATGGGATCTAGCTTCTGATTTGTGAATAATTTTTGATAGTATCCGCTGTTCTCCTTGCAAGCCACTCCTTTCCTGTCTTATTCATATGAAGTCCATGTTTTGTGTAGTGATCCCTATTTACACTCATGTCAGTAACCTCTGTATGGTTGTATCTCTTCTTTATTCTTTTCAGTTTTCTGTTGAATATCTCTGCTTCTTTATTCACACATGATGACTCTTCCAGATCAAACCTGTGAGGGGCGTTTATTATAATCACATTTGTGTTTCCTCTATTTTGCACGAATTGTGTTACGTGTTTAAGCCCTTTGATTGATTAATTTTTACTTATATTATTCGAACCTCCACACACTACCACCACATCTTTTGGTGTCGTATGATCAATTTCTTTCGTTGCTGAGTTTGTGATCACTTCCAGGCCTGTGCTAGGGTTAACATAACCTGTTACTTCATAGGAATTTACAAGATAATTTGATATTTTTTCTGCACATCCCCTAGCATGGCTATCCCCTATTAGGATGACTTTATGGACCTTATTTTTCAGATTCCTCTTTCTTATGTTTGTCATACCGCATGTCGTCCCCAGTTCTAGGCTGTCAGCTACGTCAGTCGGCTCCTGTAGGTTTTCTAACACCTTGTAATGGTTTTCAATTTCTACTTGCTGTTTGGCAGGATCTATTTTTACCTGTCGTGTTCTTCTGTTGTGGCCTGGGATTACTTCAATCCATTTATTTTCCTTAATTTTCTCTGCATTTAGTTCCTTACTTTGGATTAAGTTCTGAAGTTCTTTTGTTCCATAACCTACACATTCCTTTGTGCTGCCTTCTGTTTGTAACAGTTCAATAATGAATTTAGCTGAGTTAAGTTCCTCTTGTATTTCTTTGAGTTCCCTTTTCAAGTTCAAACAACACTTGCATTCACTAACACCAGTTATTATTATTTTTTCGACCAAACACTGAGCACTAAAATCAACCTCCATTCCGCCATCCTCCATGTTGTTCTAGAGAGCACTCCCCTGATTATGTTTCTGAGCATGAAAGCTGTCACACGAACTTTATCACTTACGAAGCCTGCATCCACCAGGAATTATTGTCTGTTCCTCCCCTCCCTCTCGCAGCTCAGCTTGCCTCAGAGCACCAACCTCCACCTTCTAAGAGAACCTGCAACTTCTGAAAGTACTTCCTGATGGCAGCGTTTTTGTCTTGAAATATTAGCAGTTCCTCTGTGGATACTTTTTTTTAGTTATTGTAATAAATGTGGACTATTTACATAAACTTTCAGTGCCCATCACATATTATAATTACATGGATTCAGATCTGAAGATATGGTAGGCCACAATCTGTTAGTTATTGACTGTTTGCTGAATACCTCTTTCACAGAAGCTGTTCCAAAGTTTGCTGTGTGGGCCATGGCACAACCCTGCAAGAAGTAACCATACATTTTTTCTTCTTATTCTCTTAATTCTTGGAGAATGGTACCAGGATTGACCAAACACAACAATTGGAATTTACTGTGAACCGTACTTCATCCAGAAAATACAAGTTCCAAATCAAGAAATCCATTGGCTACCAACTCTTGAGACCACTTGCAATACTGTTTTTTAGCTTCCAAGTCCATAGAAAGGCTCTAAAATTGCATGGGTGTAGTTAGAAGTTTAGTTTCCCTACAAGCTGAGAAAGTCGATATCCTGATTTGAACAGGCAACTGGCATAGTGATTTTCTGAGGCTTGTTTCCATTCAAGGACCAATTTCTTCAGTTTGTCATCAGTTCAAACATAACATTTTCATACGTTCATTTCGTGCAGCATTAAACCTCTCATTCCAGAGTTTCCACATTGTTCTTTTGAACAACACTGTTGATGCTGGATTCATTCATTCATTCCATTGGCATGTGCAGAATTTGACGTTTCCTTGCCGTTCTCAGGAGCTTCTTCCATTCCTCTCTGTTATGTACTTTTTCCTGTCACCCTTCCCCACCAACTATTCTTCCATCCTCTCTCACCCCATCTTGCCATCTATTTCTTGGTTTACCTCTAAATCTTGTTGTTCCCAAATTGCTCTTTTGGGAATTCTATTTTCTTCAATTCTCTGTACATGTCCAAACCAATGTAATCTATTTAACCTTATTGTCTCTATTATAGTAGGTTTTTTAACACTTGCATAAATTTCTTTATTAGTTAATATCCTCCAATTTTCTTTTTCATTATCATATACTTGGCCTAAAATACTTCTATACACTTTCCTTTCAAAAACGTTCAATTGCTTTCTATCTCTCTTTGTTAGTGTCCTAGTTTCTAATGCATAAGTTAACACTTTATCTATTATTGTGTTCTTTAGTCTTAGTTTTAGTTTCTTTGATATGTTTTTATTTTTAAAAAATTTCTGTAGCATAAAATTGTTTTGTTAGCATTTTTATTCTTTCTTGCAAGTCTATTTGGTTATTGTTATCTTCATTAAATATAGCTCCTAAATATTTAAAATTTTCCACTCTTTCAAATTTGTAAATTTTATTTTCAAATGTCCTATTTTATTTTTCTTTACATTGTTTTTCCTTTCCACTATCATATATTTTGTCTTTTCTTGGTTTATCTGTAGTCCAAACTTTCTGGCCATGTTTTCCATTTCTACAAAAAGTTTTCAATTTCTATTTCATTTTCCCATTAAAGCAATGTCATCTGCATATGCTAATATATTCAATTGTTCCTTACCAATCTTTGTACCACTAGGAACCATTTTTATACTTTGTATCACTTTTTGTAATGCCAAATTAAATAATATTGGTGATAAAGGGTCACCCTGTTTCAAACCTGTTTTATTGTAAAAAAGGATGAAAATGTTCCTTCTATTCTAATTGCACTTCTTGTCTTTTGTACACATGTTTTATACATATTTAGTAATTTAGTAGGAATTTTATATTCTTTCATACATTTCCATAGTGCATCTCTATGTTGATGCTGGATGCTTTTCACTAAATTTTGGTGATATTTTTTTCATGGCACACACTTTTTAAAAGTACTGCAAATGAACAATCTTTGTTCAACAGAAAAAATTTCTTGCATATGCTGATCACATGCTGTGTATAAGACAATAATTGACTGGGTGGTGATCTCATGGTCCAGCATTGATAAGAAGAGGAAAGACTCGGCAAGCCCTCTTTCACTATGTGAACATGTATTTTCCATACACAATTAGTGGGTACTCTGTATTTCATACACACATTTATCAGGTTAGTAACATTCAGGAAGTGGCATAGCTAGGGTTTCTGGCATCTGGGGGGAGTCATCACAATGGCAGACTCTAACAAAATCTAAGAACTCTAAAAAAATCACAGTCATTTACTGAACTTCTTTTCATTTGACTCAATAATTTAACAATTTGTTCAGCACAGAAAATCAATTTTTTTTTTTTACTTAAAATATTCATTTTTCCACCTCTTAGATTTTGCTGCGTGGGGTGGCCACACCACTTGCCCTCCCCTAACTCTCCACCTGCATCCAGGAGTGCATAATAAGCGAAAGGCGAGGAGTGGAGAAAATATTACAATTAAAACTGACCCCAAAATGCATATACAGGCAGCAATGACATTCCACATAGGGCTCACAAGATCTGGTGCTATTATCACAGTGTGTGAACTGTTTAAAAATCACGTGAATTCAAAATTCATGCACCAGTTGAGAAAAAGTGCTATACAATCTAAATTGGAGTGTTTCTGTGATGAGTTACTTACTAAAAGTGGCCGGTTTGACCGAAGGTAGCTCAGCAAATCTCCATTCTCCATCAACTCCATTATGATAAAGTTAGGGTCATTATCTAGGCAGACTCCCAAAAGTTGAAGAATGTGTTCATGCTTGAAATTGCTCATCAGTTGAGCTTCTTTCAAAAATTCAGCCTTTTCTTGTTCAGTAGCTCCTTTTCGTAGTGTCTGAAGGAAATAGTCACAAGAAAAGTTGTGTTACCATACCATAAGTGCCTTACAAACACACATCTGCAACAATTATCAATATAAAACTTTCAAATTTTTCCTTTTGATTATCTGGTGTAGTAATACGTAAACAGTGGGACAGACAATGTACATACACTATATTGTAGCAAGTTTGCATAACCATTGTTGCCATGGGAACACAACAGTATGTTGTCTTTTTATTGTTGACATACACATAGCTGTCAAAAATGTAAAAGTGTTCAGTGTTGCCATGGAAATGTACACTGTTGTTAAGCTGCAAAATATTGAGTACTGTTGTTGGCAATAATAAGTATTAAATATTAGGAGATTATTCCTGTATTCTTGCTGTAGTTATCCAGCATTCAAATCGCATCTTTTCTGCACTGTATTTTGTTGTCCTCTGTGACCTATTTGGCTGTATCATATTTTTCCACATTATCTCATAAACAGAAAGATTTTTGGAAAAAGTTAGTGAACATAAAATGTGTGTTTTAATTTTCTACAACATTTGTAGAAACATTTCTCATTCTAAGAAGAATTGAGCACGAGATGATCAAAAGTGTTTCTTGGTCTTAATGTAAAGTGCCCGTTATTCTTGCCCAAATTTCGTGAAATATAAATTTTCTCAACAGATTTTTGAAAATACTCAAATATGAAATTTCATGAAAATCCATCCAGTGGGAGATGAGTTGTTCCATGCAGACAGACTGACAGATGGACATGCAGCTAATAGTTGCTTTTTGCAATTTTGTGAATGTATGCAAAAAATTAATGAAGCACTCTAAAGCAGTTGGTTCTTTTGCCTATTGGTGCCATGTGAGTAGGTTTTGACTACATTTTTTGCCATAGGATGGACAGTGATCCTGTCCTCTAAGGGTCGTGTTTTATTATTTCCTGATTATTATTTTTAATACATGCAGGTTCTGGGTTATGTAACATGCAACTCTATGTAAATATTCTTATTAATTATTAATACTGTAATTATTAAATGTGCGTTTCATATGAAAAAACACTGGTAGAAATAGCAGCTTAAACATATACATTGCCATTGTAAAAATGTATACATAACTGATGAGGTGTGATAAATAATTTGTGGTGGGGTTAGTTCTAACTTACATAAATTTCAGGTTATGTACATGTTTGAGGAATGGAATCCTTGTGTAAGTTGGAAAATGTCTGTACAAGATGATGGATAAAAATGTGTGAATTAAATGATTCTGAATCTTTATACCAAGTATTAGACTATTACATATTCTTACTTTGATAGCAACTTTTGTCTCTGCTGCTCCAGCATTGGCCAAGTTTCTTGCATTGCCCTCAAACACTTCCCCAAATGCTCCACTACCAAGAAATTTTGTCAGAGTAATTTGATCTCTTCGAATATGTGGTAAAAGTGCAATCTCTTCATCTGTAGGTATATCAGCTGTTGTGTAGAGAGCATTGGTGTTGTGGACAAAGTTTCCTCTGCGTGGAAGTTCTCTAAGTGTTGCCAGTTCAACGTCAGGTCCTCGAGTTACTGTTGCCAGTGTCATTGTTTGTAAAGACTTCTTTTCCTTTTGTCGACACTGAAATACTACAAGAGAAATAAAACTTAATAGTCTGGAAATTTCAAATCAATCCATGTAGTTTCACTGTCAGACAAAAACCAACATCTGGAAGTAACTATTTTATCACTTGTCATACCAAATGTAAAGTAAAATGAAAATATTCCCAGTGATATGTCATACTGTTGAATGTATCTGAAAGATTATCTCAAACATGGTTCAGAAAATCATGTAACAGCCCTGTGTTATGGTGATTCACGCCAGTTTTTATTCAGAAACTGGTCTGACATCTGATGTTCAGAAGTCACATCACAGACAAATGCTATACTCAGATGGACAGTTGCATAATTTGAAGAAAATGAATTTAGTGAAGTGAGGTGTGTTAACTAAATGGGCTAAAACTCAAGAACTTTGATACTTACCATATATCATTATGAACATGCCAATTACACAAATGGCCACAATTACAATCGGTATGGATATGGTGAGTACAATTCCAAGTTCTTGTTGCTTTGCTAGCATTGCTGCTTCAGTGAAATCAAATGATTCACTAACCACACTGAAGTTGCTCCAGCCATATTTGTTCATGGAACGGACTCTGAAGATGTACCTCAAACTTGGGCTGAGGTCAGTAATAATCCAATAGTTTTCTGCAATAGAAATTAATTCACTGTTTTTGAAAGAAATTGTTTTTAACACATTTGTTACCAACATTAACAACAGAAGCTACTTAGTTAAGGGTACAGAGCACTGCTGTTAATACAGTCCAACAGATATTGTCCAACTGCCACTTGAACTAAGCAGACCACAATACACACTGTGACACACTTCTGAATATGAACTTCAATTATATGCTTGTTTTTATGATGGCAAATTTTTGGTTTGCTGTGTATTTGGCCACAGTCAAGTTGTGTAAACTTGTATGATGATGATGATGATGATGATGGTGTGACCGAATTTAAAGCTGTTCTCCTGTACTTGTCCATCAACCTAGACTTTTGTATTCAACCATGTGTCAACAATGGATTAAATTTTGCTTTTGGGTGGACAAGGTATGAAGGAATTTATATTTTGATAAGAAGATTGCGAGTACGAGTGTAGATGTACATGTGGGCCCAAAAGAGTAAGAATTTATTCACATCTTATCCACTTGAAGATGAGAACATAGCTCCTTTTGCAAGATACTGGGGTTAGAAAATTAGGATAATAGACAGAGTTCAAGAGCATAGTTACATGGTCTAGATGCATCACAGGAACACCATGTTGCTTTGCCTCTCGCACAGTAACATTATGATGTTTCACTTCTCACACTATGTACTTATTGTTGTTCATTCCCTGTCATTATAAGCAATTACTATATTTATTTCTTGTAAATGATAAGAGTGACAAAGGGAATAATGATGACTGCAACATCATCAGAATAGGATATTCCCAAATTCATTAGCAGAACATGGATAATGTACTTCTATAGGACATTTTTATCTGCTTGAATTACTAAATACAACTGACATGTGCTATCAGTCAGATCTGGAGTAAATAAATAACAAATCTCTAAGGACTTGACAGTAGTGAAAGGTGACAGTGACACGGTCAAGTCTTATGGTCAAGTCTTATAGAAACAAAATACCCATATTGCTGTCTCATACCCGTTCCATTGTAGTACAATACCCAGTTGTCACTGTCATCATCATTTTCAACAGTAGTGTCCTCAACTCTGGTTGAACTCTCAGTGTCCAGTGTGTAGTTTACTTCTCTTTTCTCACTCTTTCCTCTTTCAGTCTTGCCTTCCAAACAGTATAACTCTACATGAGCGCCATTCTCATGCGAAGGATCCCATATCACCTGATACACATCCCTTCTCAACTGCTGGATAACAGGCATCCCAGGGGGGCTCGGGCAATCCCCTGAAATTAAGGAATGCATCTTGTAGAAATCATAAGTACCTGTATTCAGGTGGGTCCATTATGAAAACATCCATAGCCAACTTATTTAATAACTATTTTTTGTCAATAGCTGATTTAACTAAAATTGAAAATACAAAAGATGTAAATACCTATATTGAAAATTCGTTAAAATATTTAAGGATGTGTA
>Ga0209629_10004188_pt1 | contig 10609 bp, 9 predicted proteins | sample TergutCu122P5_FD_187286 | JGI IMG/M metagenome (GOLD analysis project Ga0209629, IMG submission 187286) | Cubitermes ugandensis P5 segment gut microbial communities from Kakamega Forest, Kenya - Cu122 P5 (SPAdes) (version 2) | ecosystem: Host-associated > Arthropoda: Insects > Digestive system >... | reverse complement strand
GCTTCGCTATCGGAGAATCTATGGGCGCCAGCGCTTTGCGTATCGCCGGAGGAATCTTCACAAAGATAGCCGACATCGGTTCCGACTTGATGAAAGTGGTATTCAAAGTCAAGGAAGACGATCCCCGCAACCCGGGCGTAATTGCCGACTGTACGGGCGATAACGCCGGAGACAGCGTAGGTCCGACCGCCGACGGTTTTGAAACTTACGGAGTAACGGGAGTAGCGCTGATTACATTCATTACCTTGGCAGTAAAAGATCCGAGTATTCAAGCTATGTTAATCGTATGGATATTCGGTATGCGCTTTTTGATGGACTTCCTTTCAGGTTGTGCGTTTTTCATCAACCAAGCCATCTCTAAAAAGCTTTACGGAAATAAAAAGGACTTTGATTTTGAAGCTCCGTTGACGAGATTGATATGGACTGCAGCCATATTATGTATTTCCGCCAGCTTTTTCATGAGCCATCTGTTATTATCTCATCTTTCCGATCCGACGCTTTGGTGGAAATTAGCTGTCATCATCGGTTGCGGTACATTGGCTGCGCTGTTTATTCCGGAATTTACCAAATTGTTTACAAGTTCCAAATCAAAACACGTAAACGAAATTGTAACCGCTTCCCGCGAAGGAGGAGCCTCATTGAATATTTTGTCCGGTATTGTTGCCGGTAATTTCGGCGCATTCTGGATAGGATTATTAATAGTCGGATTGATGACTGTCGCTTTCTTTACCACCCATTTGGGAGCGGGTCTGACCGAAGTTCTCGGACCTCACGCTTCCATTTTTGCTTTCGGATTAGTCGCTTTCGGATTCCTGTGTATGGGACCCGTTACGATTGCAGTCGATAGCTACGGACCGGTAACCGACAATGCACAATCGGTATTTGAACTTTCTCAAATCGAACAAATTCCCGGTGTGGATAAAGAAATTGAAAAAGAATTCGGATTCACGCCCGATTTCGAAAGAGGAAAACATTTTCTGGAAGCTAACGACTCGGCCGGAAACACATTCAAAGCTACGGCAAAACCGGTATTGATCGGAACGGCTGTTGTGGGAGCTACAACCATGATTTTTTCCATCATTCTTCTGTTGGAAAAAGTAGGTCTGCTGCATTTGACTTTAACGGATCCCCAAGTTCTTTTGGGATTGATTTGCGGAGGAGCCATTATATTCTGGTTCAGCGGCGCATCTATTCAAGCGGTTACTACGGGCGCTTACAGGGCGGTAGAATTTATCAAGCGAACATTCAATCTGGATAACACGGAAGCTAATGCGGAAGACTCCAATGTGGTCGTAAAAATATGCACCCAATATGCTCAAAAAGGAATGTGGAATATTTTTATCGCATTAATTTCCATTACATTGGCATTTGCTTTTATGGATCCTAACTTTTTCGTCGCCTACTTGGTGTCGATTGCTGTATTCGGATTATTCCAGGCAATTTACATGGCTAATGCCGGCGGAAGCTGGGACAATGCAAAAAAAGTGGTTGAAGTGGATTTAAAGGAAAAAAATTCACCTTTGCATGAAGCTGCTGTTATCGGAGATACGGTAGGAGATCCATTCAAAGATACTTCGTCGGTATCCTTAAACCCAATCATCAAATTTTCAACTCTTTTCGGATTGCTGGCAACGGAAATCTGTATCGAGATGAAAACCGGTGGCGGTACTGATTATTCAACTTATATTGCCATTCCATTTTTTATATTGGCTTTGATTTTTATCTGGCGTTCATTTTATAAGATGAGAATACCGGAGAAAAAATAATCCGGGATAATCTCTCGTCATCATAAGCAAACGGACTGTCTCAAAAGCAGGGGATCCCGCATCAAGCGCGGGATAACAGGCTTTTGAGGCAGTCGCTTTTTTTGTAATGACCCTTCCGGAACTAACCCGTGATGCCTGTGAAATGTTAAATATTAAAAAATATTTGTTTTGTTTACGAATGTTTCGTAATTTTGCGACATAATCGTAAATTTATTAAATATGAAGTATTTAACACAACAGGAAGAAGAAGCCATGCTGATTATCTGGCGTTTGGGAAAAGGATTTGTTAAGGATATTCTCGAACAATATCCTGAACCGCGTCCGCCGTACACAACGCTGGCTTCGACTGTGAAAAATCTGGAACATAAAGCTTATGTGGACAGTCGCCGGTATGGAAATACCTACGAATATACGCCGGTTGTCTGCGAAAAGGATTACAAGAAACAATTCATGTCGAATTTCGTCAAGGATTTTTTCTGTAATTCTTATAGTGAATTAGTTACATTCTACGCTCGGGAACAGCATATCTCGGCTGATGAATTGAAAGAAATCGTTCGTATCATCGAAAAACAGGAAAACTCATGACGCCGTTTTTATCTTTTATCCTGAAAGCCAATTTAGCGCTCGTTGTGCTATATGGTTTCTATTTTCTGTGTTTTCGCCGCGATACATTTTACGGATATATTCGGTGGTTTTTTTTGGCAGCGATAATGGCTTCCATCCTGTTTCCGTTGATACATATTTCGATGCCTGTAACAAACAATTCGGCAATAATGAATATTTCACAAACTATTCCTGATGTTGTTTACCGGCTTGTCCTTGTTCAGCCGCAAATAGAACAAACCGTTGAACCGGTTGTTGCACGAACTATACCTTTCAACACGATTTTCCTGTGGGGCTGGCTGTCGATAGCCGTTTTCATGCTTGGCAGAAGGCTGTTTCAATTTGCATATATTATTCGCCTGCAAGCTCGTAATCAGGGGAAGCGCTATGGAAATAACCTCATCATACCCATAAATAAAAATATACAGCCATTTTCATTTTTTAACTGCATTTTTCTCAATCCGGCGCTTTATACCCAAGAAGAAGCGGACGAAATAATCACGCACGAACAGGTGCATTGCCGACAAGGACATACCATTGATATTCTTTTGGTTGAAGCGCTTGTATGTCTGTTTTGGTTCAATCCTGTGGCATGGCTGTTGCGGCACGACCTCAAACAAAACATTGAATATTATACCGACCGGATGACGCTCCGTTTGTCGAATTTCGACCGCAAGCATTATCAATACAGTCTTTTGCGCGTTTCAGACAGCGCTTTTCAGATAGTCAATCATTTTCATTTCAATAATCTAAAAAAACGTATCATTATGATGAACAAAAAAGAATCCCCCCGAATCGTGTCTGCCAAGTATTTGCTGGTTATCCCTGCTTTGGCGGCAGCCTTGCTGATTGTGCAAATCTCAGGTTTGCAAGCAAGTAAAAGTGTCGTTGACGAAAATCCGGTTGCAGTAACAACTGCTGCCGCACCTCCGGTTGTAAAAAGCGCTGAAAATAAAAATCCTGCAAAAGCGCCTGTAAAGAAAACCGGCAAGGAGGAACCTGTTAAAAAAGATACAGTCGTTGTTGTGGGATATGGAACAAAATCACCAACTTCTTATTATACTTCTAATTTAACTTATACTACCTGTGACAGTGGAAAAAACTTGCCAAACTTTACTACCGGTCGTATTAGAGGAATTAATTTTTCAAAGGACAGTACTTCGTCAGGTCAACCGCTTATCATTGTAAAAAAAGTAATATCCAAAGAAGAACTGAATGAAATAGATCCTTCTAACGTTGAATCTTTTGAGGTATTAAAAGACAAAAGCGCAACAAATCAGTATGGAGAAGGCGCTGCCAATGGCGTGATCATTGTTACTATGAAAAGGGAAACGAATACCGGCAGTCAACAAGCCGAGACAATTCAAGTCTCAGGCAGTGTTACAAACTTCAAAGATGGAAAACCTCTGCCGGGCGTCGCTATCGTTGTGAAAGGAAGCAAGTCAGGCACAGTGACGGATATGAACGGAAAATATTTGATAAATGTTCCGAAAGGGGCAATTTTGCAATTCTCCAATATCGGTATGGCAACTCAAGAAGTTGCGATAAATAACCGAAGTCAAATCAATGTTATGATGAATGACGAAACCGGAAAACCTTTATATTTTGTTGACGGGAAAGAGGCTGATGGTATGCAAAATATTTCTCCCGACAGTATTGAATCAATATCTATACTTAAAGGGGCATCTGCTATTAATTCGTATGGCGAAAAAGGTAAAAACGGAGTGGTTTTAATTACGCTAAAAAAATAGGTATTTCAATACATATTATGTGGTGGCGGCTTCATGCAGTGGCGGCATCCACTGTGTGAATAAAAGATATTCCCTAATTAGTTTTCATTTATCAACAACTTCAATCCATAATCTTTATAAAATGGAAATTTAGAATCAGAACTAACAATAGTATATTTACCTGCAATAGACTGAGATATTAATAACCTGTCAAAAGGGTCTTCGTGCTTCTTCCCGTTTATAGTAAGTACCGGTAATTTTTCCAATGCTTTTATATGGTTGACGTGAGTAGATAGGATATTGATTTGACGATCTGTCAGAATGGTAATAATTTTTTCTATATCATAACTAAATTCTATTTTTCTCAATAATTGCAAAAAAACGATTTCCCGTAAAGTTTCCACACTTACGTAATAAGTATATTGAAAATAATCAATATCTTCACGGACATTTTTATTCAAACGACTATCTCCTCTCAAAAGCCAAATCAGAATATGCGTATCTAACAAATAACTATTCATAACCCTAAGTTAAAAATATCAGCATTTTCATCATAATGAATTTTTCCTTTCATTATACCATATAATCCTCTTGGCTTAATCCTGTCTCTTGCAGACATTTTTTCTCTTTTTCCCTGTTTTGTATTTTTTTTCTTTTCTATTGTTTTTTCCATTTTTTTATTGTTTTTAAATTTGTATGCAAAGATACAAACTTTTTTGTGTAAACCAATAATTTACCTCTGTTCGACCGGACTGTTTTCTTCGCACCAGTCAATAATTCTTTTGGCTTCTTCCAGTCCGGCTTGGCAAACTTTATAAGATTTCACGCCATCGTATCCCATTGATAAATGGAGTATTTGGTATCCTGCATTTACCATTGTAAGCGCCCGCCTGTTTTTTTTAGCAATAGCTTCTTTATAATCTTCAACGCTTACCCGTTGCCTTGCGGTTTTTTTGACATGCAAAACACCGTCAAGGGCAATCAATACGCCTTTCCACGCCGTATCGCCAGCCATTTTCACGTACTTGCTATCGCTGTAATAGTTGCCGTCTTTTCCGGCTTTTTCACTCAGGATTTCCTTTGCATTCGCAAGATACCTTTTTGCTTCTCCGATTGTTGTTTTTGCTTCCATAAATTTTAATAATGTTAATGTTTTGGTAATTTTGTGCAAAGATAGTTTTTCTTGACGAAAAATAAAAATTGTATGAATTATAATTTTTTATTGCAAAATATTAATACCTTTGTACGTATAATACAAATAACATTACCATGCAACAATTTAATCGTCGAACATTCTTAAAAACAGCCGCTGCCGGCGCTGTTTTTGCAGGTTTACCCGAATTACCCGCTTGGGCAAGCAATTCTAAACCGAAGGTAAAAAACGCTTTGCCCCGTTGGCGCGGATTCAATATTCTTGATTTTTTCTCGCCGCGACCTTTTAATAATTCACATTTCGCTGCAACCGAGCAGGATTTTCAATGGATGGCTGATTGGGGATTCAACTTTGTCCGTTTCCCTATGGCTTACCCCGGCTACCTAAAATACAATCCGATGAGTGAAATTCCGATTACTCCCGAACAAACGCTCGAATTTAACGAGGAGGCGATTGAGATTGTAGAAAAGACGGTTTATGCTGCCAACAAGCATGGACTTCATGTGAGTCTGAATCTGCACCGTGCGCCGGGATTCTGCATCAATGCCGGTTTCCGTGAACCATTTAATCTCTGGAAAGACGAAGAAGCTCAACAGGCATTCTACACGCATTGGGAAATGTGGGCGAAGCGCTTCAAGAACGTTTCACCCAAGCTGCTGAGTTTCGATTTAGTTAACGAGCCTTGTTACAAAGAAGATATGAACAACCAGTTTTCGCCGTCAACTGCTATTCCGGGCGAAACTTACCGAAAGGTTGCCAAAGGATGCTTGAACGTGATTCATAAGCAGACACCCAAGCGGTTGGTCGTAGCAGACGGTAATCACGGCGGTTCGTTGGTTACGCCGGAATTGGAGGATTTACCGATTGCGCAAAGTTGTCGCGGATATTATCCCCACTATGTTTCGCATTATCGCGCAGGCTGGGTGTGGAAAAATCCCGATGATGCTCCCATGCCTGTTTGGCCCGGTAAAATCGACGGCAAAGAATTTAACAAACAAACGCTGGAAGATTTTTATAAACCATGGATTGATTTGGTTAAAAGAGGTATCGGCGTGCATTGCGGCGAATGCGGCTGTTATAATAAAACGCCGCATGAAGTATTCCTTGCCTGGTTTAACGACCAATTGGATATACTGACCTCTGCCGGAATCGGTTGGGGATTATGGAATTTTCGCGGCGATTTCGGAGTGCTTGATTCAAGCAGGGCTGACGTACAATATGAAGATTTCCATGGTCACAAGTTGGACAGGAAGTTATTGACTTTACTGCAAAAACATTAAGCTAATATCATTCATACCGCAACGCATTGATCGGATCCAATGAGGAAGCTTTCATTGCCGGAAACCATCCAAAGAAGATTCCTGTTGCGGCGCATACGATAAATGAAATACCGACTGCCGGAACGCTGACAATAAAGGGCCAGGAAAGTGCGTTGGAAACAATGTAGGATAATCCCAAACCCAGCATAATGCCGATGACTCCTCCTATAAGGCTTAGAATCGTACTTTCAGTGAGAAATTGAAGCAGAATATCCCTGTTTTTAGCGCCGATAGCCATACGCAAACCAATCTCTTTGATTCGTTCCGTCACGGTTACATACATGATATTCATAATCCCGATACCGCCTACTATTAATGAAATAGAAGCAATAACAGCCAGCAACCCCGTCAGAAAACCGGAAACAGAATCCATCATCTGCAACATCTCCTGTTGCGACCGCACCATAAAATCATCTTGAACTCCGGGTCTGATTTTATGCTGCACCCGCAGTAAACTTGTAACATCTTCTATTACACTTGTTACATTACTTTCGTCATCGGCTGAAATAAGAATCGAATGTATGAAAGGAATGGCAAGTATTCTTTTTTGAACGGTAGTATAAGGAGCAAGCAAAATATCATCTTGATCCTGCCCCATAGCATTTTGTCCTTTAGGTATTAAAGTTCCTATTATTTTGAAAGGAATTTTGCCAAAGCGAATCGTTTTTCCAAGCGGGTCTTCTCCGTTCGGAAACAGATTATCTGTAACCGTCTTACCGATTATGCAGACTTTTGCGGCAGTCCGCACATCTTCTTCGGAGTATTGGATACCTCGAGCCAGCTCATATTTACGTATGGAGAAGAAATCCACATCTCCTCCCTGCATACTGCCGGGCCAGTTATTAGGTCCATATACAACTTGAGCCGAGGCGTTAACGGAAGCGGAAACTGCTTCGACATGAGGAACTTTTTCTCTGATGGCTTCCGCATCTTTAACCACAAGCGTCTGAATACTTCCCGCCCCGATGTTAACTCCGCCTTGCCGCTGGAAATTACGCATGACCATCACCATATTGGTTCCTGTCTGAGAAATCTGTTGATTGATGCTTAGCGATGAACTTTGACCCAGACTGACCATGGCGATAACCGATGCTATACCGATAATAATGCCCAACATCGTAAGTCCTGCCCGCGTCTTATTTCTAACTATGGCTATATACGCTATTTTAAGTAAATTGAAAAAATTCATATTCTGTATTTATTGTGTATCGGATGGAGGAATAGTTTCCAGAGCCACCAGAGCCGATTTTTGTTCAATATTTTGATCTTTAATGATATGACCGTCACGCAGAGCAATTATCCGTTGCGTAAGGTCTGCTATATCCGGTTCGTGCGTGACGAATGCAATCGTTTTTCCTTCGCGATTGAGTTTCTGGAAAAGGCTCATGATTTCAAACGATGTGCGGGTGTCGAGATTCCCTGTCGCCTCATCAGCTAATAAAATAACAGGGTCGTTGATTAATGCTCTTGCAATGGCGACCCGTTGTTGCTGTCCGCCGGATAATTGGTTGGGCATGTGATCCATCCGGTCTTGCAAACCAACCTGTTCCAAAGCATGCACAGCTCTTTCCCTTCTTTCTTTATTTGATACGGTATTATTGTACAACAGAGGTAATTCTACATTTTCCAAAGCAGAAGTTCGAGCCAATAGATTGTAGGATTGGAAAACAAAGCCGATTTTCCGGTTGCGCAGAGTGGATAATTCGTCTTTGGAACACTTGCTGATAGGATTTCCGTCGATATAATATTCACCCGCAGTCGGTCGGTCGAGACATCCCAATATATTCAGCAAGGTTGATTTACCGCTGCCGCTGGCGCCCATGATGCTGACAAATTCGCCTTTGTTTACAACGAATGAAACGCCCCGTAATGCGTGAACCTGTTCGCTTCCTACTTGAAAGACCCGCTGAAGGTTATCTGCTTTTAAGATAATATTTGACATCTGTATTGATTATTATAATGGTCTTCCGCCACCGCCGCCGCTTGCCGGTCTTTGATTTTGGTTTTGATTATTTTGCGGACGTCTCGGTATTAACGGATTGGCAGCAGCTTCATTTTTCTTTGACTTTTTTTCCGCAATAGACTCAACCACCTTTTGCCCTTGTTGCAATCCGCTTATTACAATAGCGTTGATACCGTCGTTAAGTCCGGTTTCGACCGGTTGATGCGTAATCGTGCCATCGGCATTTTGAATCCACACGCCCTGTTCTTTTTTGCCTTTGCCTTTGCCTTCTTCTTTGCCTTCTTTTTTGCCTTTGCTTTCGTCTTTAGATTGTACGGCAGGCAACTGGATTTTCATCGCTTTTGCAATCTCTGCTGTGGGAGTAAAGCGCAACGCTCCCATCGGAACCGTAAGTCCGCTTTCTTCCTGAATAGTAACCGTAATATTTGCCGTCATCCCTGGAAAAAGTTTTTTATCGGGGTTCGGCGCATCAATAATCACCGTATAGGTCACAACATTACTGGTAGTTACCGGATTTAACCGAATTTGTTTAACGGTACCGTCAAAAGTTAGTTCCGGATAAGCATCCACTGTAAACGTAGCCTTTTGTCCGACTAAAAGTCCGCCTATATCCGCTTCATCCATATTGGCTTGCACTTCCATCTTTGTTAAGTCGTTGGCAATAAGGAAAAGGGTCGGCGTATTGAAAGAAGCCGCAACCGTTTGTCCCTGTTCAACCGCCCTGTTTAATATGACGCCATTGATGGGAGAATATATTTTTGCATAAGACAAATTTATATTTGCCTGTGCATAGTTCGATTGGGCATTCTTCTCGCTTTCCTTTGCCTGTGCAAGCGCATTGGTTGCCGATTCCATATTGGTTTGCGTTTCAGCTTTCTGATCGTATAATAATTTGGTACGGTCGTAGGTTTGCTGCGCTAAATTTGTAGCGCTTTTAGCCGAATTTAAAGAGGCTTTTGCCTGCGAAAGTCTCTCGTTGAGTACCGACATATCCAATGTAGCCAACAGTTGTCCTTTCTTAACTACGCTATTAAAATCGACATAAATCGAATCGACTATACCGGATACCTGCGTTCCTACCGATACTTGCTGCACGGGTTGAACGTATCCGGTGGATGTTACTGTTGTGCGAACCGTACCGTTTCCTACGGTATCTGTTATTACTTCATACTGTTTTTTCCCTTTCAAAAGCGCTATAGCTATGATTGCCAATATAACAACTGCAATAATGCTAAGCCATGTTATTCTTTTCCTGTTCATATTATTTTGATTGAAAGATATTTGTTACAATTAATTATTAGAGTTTGATTTGCTCGCCCATGTAAACATCTAAAATTTTACGATTTAGTAAAAATCCATATTTACTTTGGATAAAGCCGTTTAAAGCATTTAAATAGTTATTTTGCTGTTGCAGCAGGTCAACAACCGTTGCTGCGCCGGCATTGAATTTTGCTTTATATGCCATATATGTTTTATAATAAGCATCCTGACTTACATTATTTGCTTTATATTGACTGTAATAGGAAATAACATTCTGATATTCCTGTACCAATGTCTGGGAAACAGATAGTTGCTGTTCTTTCTGACTTAATTCAGCCTGCATCAGCGCTATTTTACTCTGCGTGACCTGCGATTTTGTCCTGTAATTATCAAAAATGGGAATACTCAATGATAATGAAACGCGTTGATTGAGACCATTGGAAAGTTGCGTACCAAAGTCAGTATAATTAGGGGTATGACTTGTTCCTAAACTGCCGTTTAAAGATAAAGTGGGATAATATCCCGCTCTTGCCAACTGAATGCCATTATTGGCAATATCAATACTGCTTTGACTTAATTTTAAGGTAGGAGAAGTTTCGAGGCATCTTTGAAGCGCAACATCCTGCGGCGGAAGCAGCGACAGCGCGTCAATCTCCCCGTCGTTTGGATAGACAATATCTAAATTAGCCATCGGATCCATTGAAAGCAAATTTTTCAATGTAATCAAACTGTTTACAATTGTATTTTTTGTATTGACAATATTGCTTTTGGCTGTAGCATCCTGGGCTTTCAATAAAAGATAATCGCTTTCCATA